>Ga0308163_10000276_pt1 | contig 122562 bp, 91 predicted proteins | sample PhyTR1_FD_201037 | JGI IMG/M metagenome (GOLD analysis project Ga0308163, IMG submission 201037) | Phyllosphere microbial communities from UC Gill Tract Community Farm, Albany, California, United States - DLSLT.R1 | ecosystem: Host-associated > Plants > Phyllosphere > Unclassified | place...
AACTAATATTTAAACAATGTACGCAATAGTAAATATAGCAGGGCAGCAATTTAAAGTTGCTAAAGACCAGCACCTTTTTGTACACAGATTGCAAGGAGATGAAGGCGCTAGTATTGAATTTGATAATGTATTGTTGGTTGATAACGGTGGTGCAATCACTGTAGGAGCTCCTGCAGTTAAAGGTGCCAAAGTTTCAGCTAAGATCGTATCTCATTTAAAAGGTGATAAAGTAATCGTTTTCCACAAGAAACGTAGAAAAGGTTACAAAAAGAAAAACGGTCACCGCCAGTTTTTCACTAAGATTCAGATCTCTGACATCACGTTATAATTAATTGTTAACCCAATAATCCGCTTTTTGGCGGGTTACAAAATATAAAATCATGGCACACAAAAAAGGAGCCGGTAGTTCGAAAAACGGACGTGAATCGCATAGTAAGCGTTTAGGTATTAAAGTTTTCGGTGGTCAGTTAGCTATCGCAGGAAACATTTTAGTACGTCAACGTGGTACAAAACACCATCCTGATAAAGGCGTTGGTATTGGTAAAGACCATACTTTATTCGCTTTAGTTGATGGTACTGTTGTTTTCAAAAAGAAACAAGATAACAAATCATACGTTTCAATTCTTCCTATCACTGATGCTGAAATCGAAGCAGCAATCGCGAAACCAGCTGCTAAAAAAGCAACTGCAAAGAAAGAAGTTGTAGCTGAAGTTGAAGCAGCACCTGCTAAAAAAGCACCTGCTAAAAAAGCAGCTAAAAAAGACGAATCTACTGAAGAAGCCGCAGCTGCAGAATAATTAGTAAGAAACAAAATATAAAAAAAGGTCCTGATGAAAATCAGGACCTTTTTTTATATACAATTAAACCGTCATTGCGAGCGGGCTTTTCAGCTCGCGAAGCAATCTTCTATAGAGGACAATAACGCGTAATTAATTAAGTCCTATCACTGCATTAAGATTGCTTCGTTCCTCGCAATGACGGTTTTTATTAACAGGAGACTCCCGACTTAATTTGTTAAACCCTGTTAAATAACAAAAATTAACATTTCCGGCCTGTAGATTTGGGTATTGATTTTAAAATTATTCCCCGATGAATCTGAAAAAAATATCCTTATTAATTCCGCTGCTAATTTCTAGTCGCTTATTGTTTGCACAAGAGGTTGAAGAAAATATCAGGATGGTAAAACCTTTTAAAGCTGATGGTATCCCGACTGAATGGAACGAACCGCTTAATCAGTATAACGATGCCACCCGGCTGGCTTTTGCGCTGGCTAACGATGATCAGAGCCTGTATATCATTATCGAATCTTTAGATCCACAAACTACTTTTAGTGTATTAAGAGGCGGCATTACCTTAAATATTAATACTGCAGGCAAAAAGAAAGATGGAATGAAATTAACCTTTCCGTTAATGGAGAGACCACCGATGCCCAAAGATGGTGATAAAGTGCCGGATCATCAGCGGCAGCACCCTGATGCCGATACCGGGATGCACGATCCATCAGTAATGGACAAGAGTATCCGCATTTCGGGTTTCAAAAACATTGCTGATGGCGATTTACCTGCAGATAACCAAAGTGGAATTGAAACGGGTATGAGTATTCATCCCAATAAAGACCTGATTTATGAACTCAGTATTCCATTAGCCCAATTAGCTGTCAATTTGGACATGAAAAAGCCTTTGGTTTATAATATCAAGATTAACCAGCCGAATAAAGCTGAAATGCATAAAGAAGGCAGAACGGAAGGAGGCGAAAGACCTGGCGGCGGTATGTCGAGAGGTGGCATGGGCGGCGGCCGTGGCGGTATGGGAGGTGGAAGATCTGGTGGCGGAATGGGCGGTGGTGGAGGCCGTGGACAAAGACCTCAGGGAGGTATGGAATCTACTGCGAAATCAACTGATTTCTGGATTAAATATAAGCTGGTTAAAGGGTAGGACTTAGAGGTAAGTCGTCATCTCGACTGGAGCGCAGCGCAATGGAGAGATCTATAGCTGTAATATGTAGATTTCTCGACTTCATTGCATTCCGCTCGAAATGACGCTAAGAAGAGAGGGGCGATCAGGCCCCTAAAAAAAAATAAAGCAATTAAGCACTTTTTTTAATACTCTCTGGCCATTAACTGGTTGGTTAGTGTTAACAGGCTGGCTTTTCTTTCATCGCTCACATTTATTTGTGCAAATAAAGCCAGGGCTTTATCTAGGTAATGATTCATATGTTCTTTAGCGATTTGCTGTATATCCAGTGTATCATAAACAGCTTTAACTGTTTCTACCTTCTCTTGCGCATTAAAGTCTTTATAAGCTGTCCAGGTGTTTAAAGCAGCTTTGGTATCACCTTCAGCAAGTTCAAAAGCTTTTAATAGCAGGAAAGTCTTTTTATTGGCGATAATATCGCCACCAACCTGTTTGCCAAACTTTTCAGGATCAGCATATACATCTAAAATATCATCCTGCAGTTGAAAGGCAATACCAATATTTTTGCCAAATTGCTCAATCAAACTGGCATCTTTTGCAGATGCGCCGGCAATGATCGCTCCTAATTTAAGCGCACCGCCCAATAGTACAGCCGTTTTTAGTCTGATCATGTTGATGTACTCTTCAATACTCACATCATCACGACCTTCAAATTCCATATCCAGTTGCTGCCCCTCGCAAACACCCTGTGCAGTAGCGTTGAACGTATCCAGTACATCTTTTAGGAAAACAGGATTTACTTTAGCGAGGTTTTTATTGGCTTCTACCATCATTACATCGCCACTTAAAATGGCTACATTGGTACTCCATTTTTCGTGCACTGTTGCCTGGCCTCTGCGTAATGGCGCATTATCCATAATATCATCGTGTACAAGCGTAAAATTATGGAAAACTTCAATCGCCATCGCTGCATGAACAGATTCATTAGGATCTGCACCAAACAATTCGGTAGCCATGAGCACTAAAAGTGGTCTTACCCTTTTGCCGCCAAGGTTAATGATGTAACTAATTGGATCGTAAAGTTGCTTCGGGTGATCTGGAAACTTTAAATTTTGTATTGCGGTATCTAAAATCTGCTGTAATTGTTCTGTAGTATGCATGCTTTGTTTCAACACTGTGTTTCGGGCACAAATGTCTTAATTTTTTAATCAGGAATAAGGGTAAAATCGATTTGGCGTTTAGAAAGGTCAACTTTTTTTACACGGATCATCACTTCATCACCCAGTTGGTATTTTTTCTTCTTTCTTTGGCCTACAATACAGTAGTTTTTTTCGTCAAGAACGTAAAAATCGTCAGATATATCGCGCAAACGGATCATGCCTTCGCATTTATTCTCTTCAATTTCTACATACATGCCCCATTCGGTAACGCCCGAAATAATGCCTTTGTACGCAGTACCAATATTGTTTTCCAAATATTCGGCCTGTTTGTATTTAATCGAAGCCCTTTCGGCATCAGCAGCCCGTTTCTCCATTGCCGATGAATGTACCGACGCTACTTCGTAAAACTCCATATCGGCCGATTTTCCACCATCTAAATAGGTTTGCAGTAAACGGTGTGCCATCACATCGGGGTAACGACGGATAGGTGAGGTAAAGTGGGTATAATATTCGAAAGCCAGACCGTAGTGACTGGTTTTTTTAGTTGTATAAATGGCTTTGGCCATAGAACGAATGGCCAGCGAGGTTAAAATGTTTTGCTCTTTTTTGCCTTCCACCTCACTCATTAAATGGTTTAGCGATTTGGCAATTTCCTTATCCGATTTGGTGTTGATTTTGTAACCAAAACGGGAAGCAAAGTTGGCAAATGTATTGAGGGTTTCCATGTTTGGCGAATCGTGCACCCGGTAAACAAAGGTTAATTTTTGCTTACCCTTACTCTTTTTGGCAATAAATTCGGCCACTTTGCGGTTGGCCAAAAGCATGTAATCTTCAATCAGTTTATGGGCATCTTTACGCTCTTTTACGTACACGCCAATAGGTTTACCTGTTTCATCGAGCTTAAATTTAACTTCGGTACTCTCAAAGCTGATGGCACCGTTTTTAAACTTACGGTCGCGAAGAATGTAAGCCAATTCATTCAGTTTCAGTATTTCGGTTGCGTAATCGCCGGTTTTGCTTTCAATTACTTCCTGGGCTTCTTCATAGGCGAATCTCCGGTCGGAATGGATTACTGTTCTGCCATACCATTCATTTTGGATGTTTGCCTGCTCATCGAGCTCAAAAACAGCTGCAAAGCAGAGTTTGTCTTCGTGCGGGCGAAGTGAGCATACTCCGTTACTTAAACGCTCAGGAAGCATCGGGATTACACGATCAACCAGATAAACGGATGTAGCACGGCTGTAAGCTTCTTTATCAAGGTCACTTCCCTGAATTACGTAGTGCGAAACATCGGCAATGTGGACACCGATTTCGTGGTTTCCGTTTGGTAATTTCTGGTAGGAAATGGCATCATCAAAATCCTTGGCATCAGCAGGATCGATGGTAAAAGTCAAAACATTCCTGAAATCCTTGCGTTTGGCAATTTCGGCAGCCGGAATTTCTTCTGGAATGGCATTAGCTTCTCTTTCTACCTGAGGCGGAAATTCTAAAGGAAAACCGTATTGCGCTAAAATGGCATTCATTTCGGTATTGTTTTCGCCTTGGTTGCCCAGTACGTGTTTAACAATACCGATTGGATTTTTAGCACTTTCAGGCCAGTCGGATAGGGTTACCAAAACCCTTTGACCGCTTTTTGCACCATGTGTATCGGCCAGTGGTACAAAAATATCGTGCATCATTTTTTTATCGTCGGCAATTACAAATGCAAAGCGGTCTGAAATTTTAATGACTCCGGTAAAATCTGATTTGGCTCTCTTAATGATTTCGATTACTTCACCGTCGTTTTTGCGGCCGCTCTTTTTGGCAAATACATAAGCTTTTACGGTATCGCCATGCAAGGCATTTTTAAGCTTACGGGGTGCAACGAAAATGTCTTTTTCAAACTCATCTTCGGGTACGATATAAGCCGAACCATCGGCAGTCATATCAACGGTACCGATAATGAAGTTCTGCAGTTCCTTAAGTTTAAATTTTCCTTTTTCAGGTTCTAAGAAAATGCCGTTGTTTTTTCCTTCTTTTAATATCTCTAAAATCGTTTCTCTTGATTCCTGATCGTTTAGGTTTAGTTTTGCTGAAACCTGTTTGTAATTGAGCAGTTGATTATTGTTTTTTTCAAAAACATCACTAACCAATTGATTCAGAACCAATTTTATATTTGCCGATTTTTTCTTTGCCATACGCTAAACTGAATTTAACGAAGATACAGAAAAGATAGGGAAGTGGCGGGTTTTGGGTGTAAAAATGGAAGAGGGATGATGGGAGATGGGTGAGGAACGATGGAAAATGGATGATGGAGGATGGATGATGGGAAATGGAATGGGACAGTAAAGTACTATTTTGTTAATTTAAGTTCTACATAGGTAATGTTTTTGCGCTCGGCTGTGTAACTGAGGTGGATATTGCCTTTTTTATCCTGAATAATCGCTGGGTAGCTGTATTCGCCTTTTAAATGATTTTCGAGGGTATAAATATCTTTCCAGTTTTCGCCGTCTGTGGATATAGCCAGCTTTAATACTGAGCGGCCTTCCCACCAGTTTTTACCAGCTGTTAGCGGATTGTAAATGAGTAATTGCCTGCCATCCTGTAGGCTTACTGCATCGCTGCCCGAATTGGGGTTGGGTAGTTGTGTAGGCTTAAGTTTTGACCAGGTTTCGCCTTCATCAGCCGACCAGCTTTCTACAATTACATTTTGCCTGCTTCTGCACAGCAGTTGTAATTTACCGTTGGGATAGCTAAGGATAGAGGGCTGAATAATACCAAAAGTATCGCGATTGATATTGATTTTTTTCCAGTTTTTACCTTTGGCATCTGATTTTTCAATATGGATATTCCATGTTTTTTCATCCAGGCTTTCGGTGCTCGATGGGTAGAGGATGTTTCCGTTTGCCAATTGTACAGGTTTGTTTTTAATGGGGCCTAAAAAATCTTTCGGTAATTTTTTTGCCTTTGACCAGGTTTTACCATTATTGGCCGATGTTTTATATTCGGCCCACCAGGTACGCGGATTTTGTCCTACTTTGTAGTGTAAAAATAAGGTGCCATTTTTTGCTTTAAATAATACCGGATTCCAGCAGGCGAAACGACTTGTATCGTTTTGTATGCCATTGGCAATTTCAACAGGACTACTCCATTGTGTGCCATTTTTCACAGCCGACCAGATAACCACATCTTTACTGCCTTCGTGCTTGCCTCCAAACCAGGCCGCCAAAATTTCTCCATTTCCGAGATCGACGAGGGTGGAAGCATGACAAGCTTCGAAAGGCACCTGGTTAAAAACAGGGCCTGACTGCACAATTTCTACTTTTTGCGCATAACCATTGAAGGTAAGAAACAATAGGGTAGCTATAGAGAGGAATCTAAACATATTTATTGGTGTCCTGGAATGGCGGCTATAAGTTTTTGTGTATAAGAGGCTTTAGGAGAGCTGAATAACTGCTCTGGAAAACCTTCCTCTTCAATTTTTCCTTTGTTCATTACTAAAATACGATCTGAAATGTGTTTTACCACGGCCAAGTCGTGCGAAATGAAAATATAAGTCAGTCCGAATTCTGCCTGTAACGATTTAATGAGGTTAAGCACCTGTGCCTGAACGGAAACATCGAGTGCTGATACCGATTCATCGCAAATGATGAATTTAGGTTGCAACGCCAAAGCTCGTGCAATAACCACCCGTTGCCGCTGGCCACCGCTAAATTCGTGAGGATAGCGATTGTAATGTTCGGGTTTTAAACCAACCTTATCTAATAATTCCAGCACTTTTTGTTTCCTTTCTGCATCATTTTGATAAAGTTGGTGTACCTGCAGCGGTTCCAGTATGGATTGGCCAATGCTTAGTTTCGGATTTAGCGAAGCATAGGGATCCTGAAAAATGATCTGTATATCTTTTCTAAGTTTTCTCAGTTCGCTTTTGCCCAGGTGCGTAATGTCTTGTCCGTTAAATACAATGCTGCCTGATGTTGGCTGGATAAGCCTTAAAATGGTACGGCCTAAGGTTGTTTTTCCGCAACCCGATTCGCCTACAAGGCCTAAGGTTTCGCCGGGGAAGACTTCAAAATTAATCTGGTCTACGGCTTTAACGTAATCGGTCGTTTTACCGAACAATCCGTTGCGGATAGGGTACCAGGTGCATAGCGCTTTAACTTGCAACAAGGGTTTTTGCTGGTAAAGTATTTCCCGCCGTAGAGCAATTTCAGTTGCGGTGAGCTGGTTCGATGGTTGTAAATAAGCAGGTATATCGCCGGTTTCATTGCTTAAAAAGTCGGCTACAACGGGTAATTTTTTTAATTGAAGGTGTGGTGAAGGCCTGCAGGCCAGTAAGCCTTTGGTATAGGGATGTTGTGGATTTTCGAATACTGATTTTGCTGGTCCCTGCTCTACAATTTCGCCCTTATACATTACGGCAACTTCATCGGCAATTTCGTTTACCACACCTAAATCATGCGAAATAAAGATCATGGCCATGTTACGCTCTGTTTTGAGTTTGAGCAGCAATTGCAGGATGGTTTTTTGTACGGTAACATCCAGGGCAGTTGTAGGTTCGTCGGCGATAAGCAATTTTGGGTTGCAGCTCAGTGCCATGGCAATCATTACCCGCTGCTTTTGTCCGCCAGAAATCTGGTGCGGATAACTGTCAAATATTTTTTCGGGTCGCGGAAGCTGAACTTCGTTGAATAAGGCAATAGTTTGCTTTTTCGCTTCGGCTTTATCTACTTTCTGGTGCAGGGTAATGGCTTCTGCCACCTGATCGCCGCAGGTAAAAACCGGATTTAGCGAAGTCATGGGTTCCTGGAAAATCATCGAAATCTGATTCCCCCGAATTTGCCTGATTTCGTTAGTGTTTAAATTGAGCAGACTAATATCTTCAAAATCAATATCCCCGGTAATTTTTGCCAGGCGTTCATCATGTAAACGCATAATTGAAAACGAGGTAACCGATTTACCAGAGCCCGATTCGCCCACAATGCCCAAAACTGTGCCCTTTTTTACGTTAAAGCTGATTTTTTTAACGGCGCTGAACCAGTTTTTATCCTCCTGGTTATAGAAATCGATATTTAAGTTCTCAACGTTTAACATTAGGTTACAATGGTAATGTTTTCTGCCGGAATTATATCCATTCCTTTAAATTTTAACAATACCTGTGCTGTAGTAATTACATCTTTCTGGCAATAGGTAACAATTCGCGGCAGGTTCTTTTCTTCGTAGTACACCTGTTTTACCTGACTACCGTTGATATCATCTTTTGGGGTAGGAATATCCAGAATGGCGGCAAGCAGGTTGAGCGAAGTAAAATGTTTGTGGTCGCCAAATTTCCAGAGCTCCATGGTATCGATGTGGCTTACTTCCCATGGCTTTTTACCAGCTAACTGCAACTGTACCGGAATTTCGATGCGGTTAATTAAAAGCCTGCGACACAGATAAGGGAAATCAAACTCTTTTCCGTTGTGGGCGCAGAACATTAAGTTTGGCGTTTGTTTATTGAGTAATGCCGAAAATTGCCGGAGTATTTCTTCTTCATCATGACCGGAAAAAGATTTGATCCGCAGTTTATTTGTTTTTTCTTCTGTATAGAAAATACCCAGGCTGATGCAGATAATTTTACCAAATTCGGCCATTATACCTGCGCGCTCGTAAAATTCTTCTGCACTCTGATCATTGTTGCGCTGGTAATGTGTTTTATGTTCCCAAAGCTCCTGAAAATTGGGCGGTACATCCTGAAATGACGGGTATTGCGGAACGGTTTCAATATCGAGCACCATTACCTGGTTGAGATCTAACGTTTTTAGCATATAGCAGATAGTTTTCTGTTATCAATTTACAGTTTTCTATTCATAATTATAGCAGACGAAATATATTTTATAAGTTTGGATATGGCGAAAAGTAAATTCGAGCAATCTTTAGCAGATGGTGCTCATCAACAACTCCAAGGTTTGGTTGGCAGCTGGAAGGGCAATACCAAAACCTGGTTTGAAAAAGATATTCTGGCAGATGAATCGGCCTCAGATGGAACAGTTACTTCTATTTTAGGTGCACGGTTCATTTCGTTCGATTATAATGGAAGCCTGGAAGGAAAACCTTTTGAAGGTAAAATGATTATCGGTTTCGATATTCCTTACCAAAGGTTTACGGTAAGCTGGATAGATAGCTTCCACATGGGTACGCAGATTATGCTCTCGAGTGGCGAGGCTACCGCCAATGGCTTTTCTGTGTTTGGCGAATATGGCAGCCCGGAATATGGCGAACAGCTTTGGGGCTGGCGCACGGTTTTGGCGATAAACAGTGCTGATGAAATCGTACTTACGGCTTATAATGTTTCGCCTGAAGGGGAAGAAGCTAAAGCTACGGAAACTGTTTATCGTAGAAATTAATAACCAAACCTATCAGGTTTCTAAAACCTGATAGGTAGATGAAATATTAAAACAGTGTTGGTGTTGTAGTTGCAAGTACCGGGATTTTTAAATCTGTTCCGATGGCTTTGTTTAATTTTTCGATAAAATAGGCTGATAACAGGGGCGAAGCCAGCTCCACGTTCTGGTGTACAAAGAAATACAGATTTTCAAGTCCCTGTGCTTTCCATTGTACAATTCTGTCTACCCATTCATCCAAACGCGTATAGTCGCTTTCGTGGTTTGCGCCTACGTAGCGTACAAAAGCTGTGGGGCTGGTTAAGCGCATGTGCAACATGTCTCTTCTTCCTGCAGTATCAACAATAATATTGGCTACGCCGTTTTCCTGAAATAACTGAGCAAACTCATTTGCAACGGTTGGGTTGGAAAACCATTCTTCGTTGCGTACTTCTACACCCAGGGGAATTACTTTCGGAAATTCGCTTACTACGGTTTTAAGCCTTTCAAAATCCTTCGGTTTAAAATTATCGTGCAGCTGTAAGAAAGCCATACCGAGTTTATCTTCAAAATTACTGATGGCATCGCAATATTGCTCAACCGGTTCTTTTACGTTAATCAACCTTTTAAAATGGCTAATCGTATTGGTTAATTTCGGAAAGAACTTAAAATCAGCTGGTGTTTTTTGAGTCCAGGTAATGACCTGCTCGCTGGATGGCATGCCATAAAAGGTTGCGTTAAGCTCAATAGAATTAAACTGCGTGGCGTAATAAGTTAACTCATCTTTAGTGCCTTTTGGATAGAAGCCTTTTAAATCTGCTTTATTCCATTTTGCACAACCTACATAGGCTGTGAAAGCTTGTTTGGGTTTATTGGCTGCTAAAATAGCTGCAGTTTCGGGTGCATCTGCAGGGAGTTTAAAATCTATTATTGAGGGGTCTTCTACCTGGCCGAATTTCATAGTAAAATGTATTTTGTTTTCTGCTAAGTTAATAAAGAAAATTGTAAAGGATTCAGCATAAGCGTTCGTCACCCTGAATTTATTTTGGGGTTTATTCTGCATTAAAGATGCTGAAATAAATTCAGCATGACGATGTGTTTAGTTTAGCTTAATATAAATGGTTAAAAACTTAAAAAGCGCCAAGTAAATACTTAGCGCTCTTTGCGAAAAACTTTGTGTCCTTTGTGTTTAAAACTAGTAACCCAGTATCTTCAATACCTGCTTACTGTTCTGCTCTTCTCCAAAAACTTCGAAGTTGAAACTTTCGTCGCGGTTTCTGCGAATCAGGACATGTTTAGGGCTAGGCAATAAACAATGGTGTATGCCGCCATATCCGCTCAATACTTCCTGGTATGCGCCGGTATGGAAGAAACCTAAATACTGCACTTTACGCGTTTTTGGCATAAATACACTGTTCATGTGGGCTTCCTGGTTGTAATAATCCTGACCATCGCAGGTAATACCACCTAAGTTAACCCGTTCATATTCGGCATCCCAGTTGTTTATTGGGAGTAAAATATATTTTTGATTCAATGCCCAAACATCAGGTAAATTGGTGATGAAAGAACCATCCAACATTAGCCAGCGTTCGCGGTCGTTTTGTTGTTTACGGCCTAAAACTTTATATAAAATACCTGAAGCTTCTGCTACTGTATATTTACCAAATTCAGTAATAATATCTGGTTCCATTACTTCGTGAATGGCACAGATTTCTTTAATCCTTTTCACAATTTCGTTTACCATGTACTCGTAATCGAAATCAAAAACCAGCGAATCTTTAAATGGCATACCGCCACCAATATCAAGGGTATCTAAATCAGGATTGATTTTTTTGAACTTGCAGTAAAGGGTTACGTATTTCTCTAACTCGTTCCAATAGTATGGCGAATCGGTGATACCCGAATTGATAAAAAAGTGCAATAGTTTTACCCTGAAATTAGGGTTGTGAACGATTTTATTGTTGTAGAACTCGATCACATCTTCCATACGTACACCTAAACGTGACGTGTAGAATTGCGAGTCGGGTTGCTCCTCAGCCGCGATACGGATTCCCAGGTTGCAAGGAGTATCGATATCTACTTCATCATCAAAAAGGTTAAATTCCTCTTTGTTGTCTAGAACCGGAATAATATTGGTGTAACCATCGTGCAGCATATCGATGATATACTGTTTGTATTGATAGGTTTTAAATCCGTTGCAGATAATGGTGGTATCTTTGGTTAAGGCGCCTTTTTTCTCCAGGGCATCAACCATTGGCATATCAAAAGCCGAAGATGTTTCCAGGTGGATATTGTTCTTTAATGCTTCTTCTACAATGTGTCTGAAGTGCGAACTTTTTGTACAGTAACAATATTTGTAATCGCCACGGTAGTTGTTTTTTAAAATGGCAGTCTGGAAAAGAATCTTCGCCTGCTGAATTTTCTTACTCACCATGGGTAAGTATGTGAAACGTAGGGGAGTGCCGTAAGTTTCGATCATTTCCATCAGGTTTAAATCCTGAAAATATAATTCATCATCTATAACATCAAAGCCTTCTTGTGGAAAGCCAACGCTTAGATCGAGAAATTCTGAGTAACTCTGCATTTACTTTTAAATAATTTTTGCAAAAATGTAATTTTAAATCGAGAATTAAACGGTATTGATAATATTTTTACTGTAGAGAAACGGATTGGGTAATATTGTAGCAGCAGCTGAAAGGATGTCGTTGTAACGATACAATCGTTAGGCTAATTAGGCACGCGTTGGAAACGCGTGCCATCGGTAAAGGAAATTGTTTAAGATACAATCGTCAAGCTATTTAAGCGCGCTTTCGAAAAGTATGCCAGCTTGATAAAGTATGATTATCCTTTTCTTAAATATTTTGTTAAAATTACGATGGTTTGTCCTTCTACCTTACCCTCAATCTGTTCAGTATTATCGTGCACTAAACGGATGTTTTTTACCACTGTACCCAGTTTGGCGCTAAGTGTTGATCCTTTAACATCAAGTGTTTTAATCAAAACAACGGTGTCGCCTTCAAACAAACGTGCTCCGTTGCTATCCTGATGAAACTCAACAGTGCCTTCCTGTTCATGATCGCCGGTTTTTTTAGCCCATTCTAAAGTTTCATCATCTAAATATAAAATATCGAGGCTATCAGCAGCCCAGCCTTCATTTCTTAAGCGACTTAACATGCGCCAGGCCACTACCTGAACCGGAGCAAATTCCGACCACATCGTTTCTGTTAAAATTCTCCAATGACCGGCATCAAGCTGTTCGCTCTTTTCAACCTGGTCCAAACAGTTTTTACAAACCAGAATACTGTTGTCGGCGTTGGCATTGCTGGTTGGTGGCACTTCGTAAACCGACAAATTGGTTTCGGAGGTACATAATTCGCATTTATTGCCTGATCGGGTTTGTAATTGTTGTACTAGAGACATCTGATTGAAAATTTTCGGCGAAAGTACTAAAACTTGCCGGAATAATTGAGTTTAACTTGTGATCACTTCTCAGGCAAGTGGATCTCGGCCAGCATACACCTTGCACTGCCACCACCGTTTTTTTCGATAGTATAAAGTGGAGCATAAATGATCCTGCTGTATTGTTGCAGAGCAGTAATTTGTTCTGGGGTTAACGATAAATAAGCCTGCTCAGACATTACGAGTAAGCTTTCGCCTTCTGCATTCGAAAGTTGTAACATATTGCCAGCAAACTGGTTCATTTGCCCTAAACTAATCTCGATAATTTCTTTCCCGCTTCCTTTTAAACTGATACTGACCTGTAACCTTTCTTCCGCATTGCGGATCGAATCGAGGCAGATTACTGCAAAACGATCGCCTATACACATCATCACATTGGTGTGGTAAATCGGGAAGTTATCACTATCGACCGCCTGAAAAACAACGGGTTCATATCCGGTAAGCATGCAGAAATTATTTAAAACTTCCTCATCGGTACGCACACTTAAACAGGCATAGGCAATTTTATTGGTGCGGTCCAGTACCATACTTCCAGTGCCTTCTAAAAACGCATATTGCATTTCGTAAAAGCTCAGATCGCTTACATGATTCAATTCAAAACGATTATTCAGACCATCCAATATTTCTTTTCTACGCTCTAACCGGCGGTTTTCAGAAAACATAGGGTAGAGGTAAACCGATCCGTCTTCGTGAAAGGAAACCCAGTTGTTCGGGAAAATCGAATCGGGTTTTTCAGGATGTAGGGTATCATCAACAACGGTTACATCAATATCGTTTCGTCTTAATAGTTCAACAAAACCATCAAACTCTTTTAAGGCCTGAATCTGTACGTCCTGTGCTTCGGATGCCACCTGAAATTTGTTGTTCCCGGCTGTCTGCTCATTAAATTTAAAGTCGACAGGGCGGATCATGAGGATATGGTTGGTAGTTTGCATAGTTAGGTTAGCTGTTGAAATTGTTTAAATCGGTTAACTGTTTTGTAATGTATAAAATATTCAACACCTCATAAATTGTCTCTGAGTATCGGTAAACTCATACAATGGAAACCACCGCGGGCACGCGAAAGTTCTGCCGATGGCATTAAAATTAAAGTATCGGTTATGGTTTCTGCATCTACTTTGCCACTTTCCAGGTCCTGGATCAAATCTTTCACATCTACCACATCAAATCCGGCTGCTTTAAAAGCTTCAACTGTTTTATCATTTCTGTCGTAACCCAAAACCACACCTTCTTTAATGGCCAGGAGGTTGCACGAATCGGTCCATTGCTCTCGCGAGTCGTAGGGGAATGTGTTGTTTCCGCTATAGATGATCTTAATGGGTTCGGTACTTTTTAAGTCGTTCTGACTAATGTCATTCAGCAAAGCTTCTACATGTTCAAAGTGTTTCGGTTCCTGCGGATTGGCTTTGGTAAACTGAATGGCAGTAGTAGCTTCGAGTTTTTCGGGCTCTTTTAAGAAGTTGATCGGCTCGTAAGGATTATATTTCGGAGAGTGTGCAATCGAATTTAAAATAACCCAGGTATTGCGTTTAACCTGGGTAAAAACAGTATCCAGGTGCATGTAATCGCGTTTACTTGGTATTTTTACCACAGTTACTTTTTCTACTACGTTTTGCTCAAACAACAGTTTAATGGCTTCGTTGGCTCCATGTTCAGAAGTCCGCTCGCTACAGCCAATTAATACGTGATTGGGGCTTACCATCATTACGTCGCCACCTTCTAAAGTGGTGCTGAAAGCAGGTTCATCGCCCGGACGCAAAAAGTGCATGGTTACATCCGGAATTTCGAGGATGTTGCTGCGGTAGCTTTCAAATAACGGATGGTTAAAGAAAATATAGCGCATTAAAAGCGTTTCGCGCACGCGGGCTTTTTTTGCAGGTTTATTTAACAGGATGTGGTTATTAATGGTGGTACCCACATCGCGGGTAAAAATCAGGTTGGGTACTGGCGCAAAGATCATGGTATCGTTGGCTAAAGTGCCCGAAATAAAAATCTCTGCCAGTTCTTTGGCTGGGGTGTTGGTGAGCGCAATCTGCACTTTATAAGTACAACCTTCAATGGCACAAACTGCGGCTACCAGTTTCTTTCTGATGGATTCATCTTCCAGCATTTCACTCAATAAATTCTGGATTTCGATTACTGCAGTCGAATTGTGAAAGTCGGGGTGGTTGGGTTTGTAAAAATTTCGGTTTGCAGCTTCCGAATCAATTTCGGCCAGTTTGCCTTTAATTTTTTCAGGATCTAAAAAATACATCAGCAGTTTGATGTAATAATCGTATTCGCCCTTGCGTATGGTATCTAAATGTACAATATCTTCGAAAAGCCAGTCTTGCGCTTTTGAAGGTACTACCTTGCCTAAACCGCTATCCGGACTATGAATTAATAATTTACGCAACCTGCCGATTTCGGTGTTTACATTCACTTTAAAATTAAGATTCTGCTCGCTCATAAATAAATTAGTTGTTACAAAGCTATCATTTTTTTTATAGTCCGGAAGTCCGGTGTCAGCGGTCGGAAGTTTTGACAACCATAAAACAAAACCCTGCGGAAGGCTTAAGTTGGATAAATAATATTGCTCTATACTTCTAACTCCGGACTTTCCGACTCCGGACTTTTTTCTCTATTTTTACGCCATGAATTTTATTATTACCGAGACACAGAAAGCTATTTTGGAGCTTTATAAAGAAGAAGTAGCTGAAAGTGTAATCAATATACAAGAAACCCGTAAAGAATTTGAAGGACAGGCCACAATTGTGGTTTTTCCGATTACTAAAATTTCTAAAAAATCGCCTGAGCAAACTGCTACCGAAATTGGCGAATATTTAGTGGCTAATGTCGAAAATATAACCAAATTTAATGTAGTTAAAGGTTTTTTGAACCTGAGCATCGCCGAAAGTTATTTCTTAAAGCAGTTTAACGAAGAAGTTTTGGCTGCTGATTTTGGTGTTTATCCCTCAAACGGGAAAAAGGTAATGCTCGAATATTCATCGCCCAATACCAACAAGCCGCTTCACCTGGGGCATGTGCGTAATAACTTATTGGGTTATTCGGTGTCTGAATTGCTTAAGGCTTATGGTTATGATGTTGTAAAGGTAAACCTGGTTAACGACCGTGGTATTCACATCTGTAAATCGATGCTGGCCTGGCAGAAATGGGGGAATGGCGAAACTCCCGAAAGTACAAGCGAAAAGGGCGATCATTTGGTTGGAAGGTATTATGTAATTTTTGATAAGGAATACAAGAAAGAGATAGATGCTTTAAAAGCCACTGGACAAACAGAAGAAGAGGCTAAGAAAAATGCACCACTGATTAAGGAAGCACAACAAATGCTTTTGAAATGGGAACAGGGTGATGAAGAAGTGGTATCGCTTTGGAAAACCATGAACGAGTGGGTTTACGCCGGTTTCAATATTACCTATAAAAACCTGGGCGTAGATTTTGATAAATTTTACTACGAAAGCAATACTTATCTTTTAGGAAAAGGTACGGTTGATGAAGGTTTGGCCAAAGGTGTTTTCTTTAAAAAAGAAGATGGTTCGGTATGGATTGATTTAACGGCTGATGGCTTAGATCAGAAACTGGTGCTACGTGCCGATGGTACTTCGGTTTACATTACTCAGGATTTAGGAACTGCTGAAATGAAACACGACGATTTCAATATGGATGAGTCGATTTACGTGGTAGGTAATGAGCAGGATTATCACTTTAAAGTGTTGTTCCTGATTTTAGAGAAACTGGGTAAAAGCTGGGCTAAAGGTTTGTATCACCTATCGTACGGCATGGTAGATTTACCGAACGGGAAAATGAAAAGCCGCGAAGGAACCGTTGTAGATGCCGATGAGCTGATTGAAAGCATGGTGACTACCGCCCGCGAAAAAACAGAAGAATTGGGTAAAACCAATGATTTTGCGCAGGAAGATAAAGATGAATTGTACAAAAATATCGGTTTAGGTGCTTTAAAATATTTTCTGTTGAAAGTAGAACCGAAAAAACGTTTGTTGTTCAACCCTGCAGAAAGTATCGATTTTCAGGGCAATACCGGACCGTTTATTCAGTATACCCATGCAAGGATTAAATCTTTACTGGCGAAAGCTAACTATGAGCTAACAGCAACAAAACCAGCTGAAATTTTGCCTGTAGAATTGGAGATGATTTTGTTATTGGCTAAATATCCTGCCGAAATTGCTATTGCGGCTAAGGCTTATAGTCCGGCGAGTTTAGCCAACTATCTATACGAACTGGCTAAATTGTTCAATAAATTTTATCACGAGGTACCACATATTCTTAAAATGGAAGAAGGGGCAGAAAAACAATTCCGTTTAAACCTTTGTAAAAAAACAGCTGACATCATTAACCGTGGAATGTTGATTTTGGGGATTACCTCGCCGGAGCGGATGTAAAAATGTAAGATGTAAAAATGTAAGATGGACGATGTGAGATGGGAAATGGAAGATGTGAGGCAGAAGATCGGAGTTAGCTATATTTTAAAATAACAGTAAAAAGAAAAAGCATCGGTTGGTTAAACCTTCGATGCTTTTTCTTTTCCATTCTATGGGCTATGGGCTATGGGCTATGGGCTATGGACTATGGACTACTTCTTTTCCGTTCCCGATTTTACAGCCACAGGTTTCTTTTTTCTGAATGCGGGGAAAGTCATAGGGCTTTTGGCCGGACGTTCATCACCCAATAAAACACCCCATTGTTTAAATGATTCAGTTCGATCGAAGATGATTTTTAACACGGCTACAATTGGTAAAGCCAGGAACATACCCGAAACCCCCGCGATACTGCCACCAATAAATACACCTAAAATTGCAAACAGGGCATTGATTTTTACTTTAGAACCCACAATGCGCGGCATCAGGATATTATTATCTAAAAATTGAACAAATGCAATTACGCCCAGTACAGTAACTACAGGCCAAAGCTCTTGCGAGGAGGTAAGTGTTAGCAATACGCCAATGATGTTGCCAATTAAAGCCCCAACATAAGGTATAAGATTTAAGATGGCGAAAATAACCCCGATTAACAAGGCATGTTTAATACCTATCAACATTAATATACCACCCAATAAAATGGTCATATAGGTAATCTGAATTAACAAGCCAATGAGGTAGCTTTTGATAATTGATTCAGTTTCATAAATGGCTTCTTTCACTTTCGGATGATCATCTGTTTTAAACCACATAAAGATAAAACGAAGCAAAATATCTTTATAAAACAGCATTAAATAGATGTAGATGGGCAGAAGACCAATAAATACGAAAACACCGCTCAGGGTTACGGCGGCACCACCTGCAAGCGATGTGCCCATGTTCATCAGGTCATCGCTTTTGGCTTGTATAAAGGCTTTTTGTTGTTTATCATCGTAATGGGTAATGCGGCTAATCCAATCGCTTAACGAGTTAATATGCTGAGTAACATTAGCTTTAATTTGCGGAAAATCTTTGACGAGAATACCAATCTGGTTAGAGAAAAACCAGACAATTAGTCCTACAAAGAGCGCTACCAATAGAATAGATACGATAATAGCGAGCGTTTCGGGGAATTTTTTTCTTTTTAAAAAGCGGTAAACGGGCAGCAGCATAATGCTGATGAAAAAGGCCATGAGCATGGGCATGATGATGTCGCGCCCAATAACCATAACGGCTACAATAGCCATAAGCCCCAGTAATTCTATCGATCGTTTAACGGTTAGTGGTAAATTGTTAGTCATAAATAGCTTATTCTGATTGAGGTTTAAACAGCGTTTGGTGCAAAATGTTTTGTTATGGTAAAGTTAGTTAAGTTTCGCATAGGGTGATTAGTTGAGGATCAATTTTAAACAAGCGCTTACAAGTTAACCTAAATAATTAAGGAATGAGTTTGGACTGGTTAAACTATGGGTTGATACTAATGAACAAATGACAAATGAACCATTGAACTAATCAAGAATTGTAAAAAAAATTACTTCCCATACACCATATACCCACAGATTAGACTTATTTTTGCGGCTTTTATCATTGTATATGAACAATCAGGACACCATCATCGCATTATCTACCCCGCCAGGATCAGGCGCCATTGGCGTTATCCGTTTATCCGGACCTGAAGCCATTTCGCTTACCAATGCGGTTTTTGCGGGTAAAGATCTCGAAAAACAGGCATCGCATACCTTGCATTTTGGTCTGGTTAAAGATGGCGATCATATTGTAGATGAAGTTGTGGCTGGATTGTTTGTTGCACCAAAATCGTATACCAAAGAAAATGTGGTCGAAATTTCGTGTCACGGTTCAAATTATATTATTCAGCAGATTATTAACCTGTTGATTAGCAAAGGGGCGAGAGCCGCTAAACCAGGAGAATTTACCTTGCGTGCTTTTTTAAACGGTGCGTTTGATTTGAGTCAGGCAGAAGCGGTGGCCGATTTAATTGCTTCAAATTCCAAGGCTTCGCACGATGTAGCCATGCAGCAGATGCGTGGTGGTTTTGCCAATGAACTGAAAGGTTTGCGCGAACAATTGATCCATTTTGCTTCAATGATAGAACTCGAACTCGATTTTGCTGAAGAAGATGTAGAATTTGCCAACCGCGATCAGTTGAAAAACCTGGTTAACAAGATTAATTATGTGCTGCAACGCCTCATTTCTTCTTTCGAAATGGGTAATGTAATTAAAAATGGGGTTCCGATAGTCATAGCGGGCAAGCCTAACGTAGGTAAATCGACCTTGTTAAATGCTTTGTTAAATGAAGAACGCGCCATTGTTTCGGACATTGCCGGCACTACCCGCGATACCATTGAAGACGAACTAACTATCGGCGGAGTAGTTTTCCGTTTTATCGATACCGCGGGCATCCGCGATACAGCTGATATAATCGAAGCGTTGGGAGTAGAGCGTACACTCGAAAAAATGAAACAGGCCAAACTGATTATTTATATGGCCGATGCGGCCCAGAGTGTATCTGAAATTGAAGAACAGCTCCGCGGATTAGAACAATTGGCTATTCCATATTTAATTCTCGTAAACAAAGCCGATTTAATTACCGACGTACAACGTAAGGCTTTTGCAGACCTGAATGTTGTGTTTATTTCGGCTAAGGAGAAGCAAGGTATTGAAGCGTTAAAAACCACTTTATTAGAACAGGTTAACCTGCACCATATTAATACCAGCGAAACACTGGTAACCAATATCCGCCATGTAGAAGCATTGAAACAAACCGAACATGCTTTACAACGGGTACTCGATAATGTAGATAATCCGGTAACTTCCGATTTTCTGGCTATGGATATTAAACAGGCCCTCCATTATTTAGGTGAGATAACGGGTACTGTTACGACAGACGATTTACTGGAGAATATTTTTACGAAGTTTTGCATAGGTAAGTAATCCTATAGAATTAGTAGATGATTGATTGGTGTTTATAGATAAATAGCTGGTTATTAATTATAGATTTTTTTATTCCTGTTTTTCGCGAAAGCGGCCCTAATTTAAACTAAAAAACATAACTTAACAGTTGTGAAAACCTTAAATACGCTCTTATTTCTCTCGCTGAACCTCCCCATAGGCCTAAAAGCCCAGAAAGAAAGTTCTCTGGTCGCAGACTGGAAAAGCCATTCATTTCCATCCGGTAGAGACACACTGCTAAGCTATAGCCATAGCAGCGATTACCGCGTCTACATCCAGGACAATCAGGTTAAAGTCGAAAAAGGAATTAACGGCAAAAAAAATGACCTTCCATTTGAAATCGAAAGCCGGAAACCTGAGAAAAACCAGGAATTTTATAGCCCTTTTGCCGGCACCCGCACCGTACTCCAATTAGATGACGGTTATTTAGTCGGCTTTAATAACGGAGAATTTGGCGGAAGCTTAAACTGGTTCTCCGCCGATGGAAAAGCAAATTACCTGATCGCTCGCCCAAATCTCCAGCAGTTTATACAGCGCGATGGAAAAATCTACGCCATAGAAGGCCTTTTCCACATGTCATTAAACCTAGGTTCAATCCTGCAAATCGAAAAAAAAGGAGAAAAATGGAGCGCATCAAATTACCTGAGCTTACCTTCAGCTCCAAGGGCAATCACTGTAAACAACAACAAACATTTCCTCATCGCATCAGCATCCGCATTACTATCCATAGATGATAAGCTCAACATCACAACCTTGTATAGCAACACCAACTGGTTATATTACCTCTCCCCAAACTCAATCGTTTACCACAACAATACGGTTTATGTAGGCATGAGAGGAGGAGTATTCAAATACCAACTTAATACCAAAAAACAAGACTGGTTGCAGCCGGATCAATAACCAAGTAGAAAAACAATAATAAATAGGTGGAGCTATTTCAATAATCTGCAGCGATTTTTCATAAGCTAAACCGACTTACCAATATATTACTTGTGAAAAGAATTGTTATTGAATGCTAAACATCCTGTTAGGCTTGCACATTTGCCCCGACCATAAAGATCTAAGATTTTTGCTTTGCTAACATTTTCTTCGAGCCGCCATCAGCCTATCTGTATGTGATGTATGTCACGATAATCGGGCAGCTTAAAAATGTGATATACGTCACGCAACTCCTTTAGCTCTTGTTAGCACTTTTACAGCCTGATTAGTTAATATAAAAATGCAAGCAGAATGCTATCGATAATCAGGGTGGTGTTATTAAAAGCATAAAAAAATGAAGGTTATGAAAACGAAAAAAGTATGGTTTATTACAGGTGCATCAAAAGGTTTTGGCTTAGAAATCGCCAAAGCAGCACTTGCAGCAGGAGATTATGTTGTGGCAACAGTTAGAAGCAATGCTGTTGTACTGGAAGAAATATTAGGGGATAAAAACGAAACATTGGTAGTAACCCTTGATGTAACCAAAGAAGATCAGGTGAGGCAGGGTGTTCAGGATGCGATAAACAAATTTGGCCGTATAGATGTATTGGTGAACAACGCTGGATATGGCTTACTGGGAGCTACTGAAGAGGTGAGCGATGAAGAGGTAAGAAAACAGTATGATACCAATGTTTTTGGTTTGTTGAATGTAACAAGAGCTGTTTTACCCCAAATGCGTAGCCAAAAATCAGGACATATTATCAATATATCCTCTTTGCTTGGTTATACTGCTTCTGTTCCTGGTTTCGGACTTTATGGTTCTACCAAATTTGCCGTAGAAGGTATAACCGAAGGTTTAGCCCTTGAAGTAAAACCGCTGGGAATACAAGTTACAGCAGCAGCACCCGGGTATTTCAGAACAAAATTTGCCTCTACTGAATCCTATCAGGCGGCAGAAAAAATCGTTGAGGATTACAAAGAAACAGTCGGACATGTTAGGGGTTTTATCAGTCAGATAGACGGAAACCAACCAGGCAATCCTGTGAAATTAGCAGAGGTAATTGTTAATTTAGCCCAAAGTGAAAACCCGCCAATACATTTGCCGCTAGGTTCTGACGCTGTGGCTGCCTTCCGTATCAAAAGCGAAGAGGGAGGTAAAGAAGTAGATGCATGGGAAAGTATCTCGAGCAGTACAGATTACGCTAAAAATTAATTTGTCCTGAGCAGTATATGCTCAAGGCTTAAATTTGATTGTTGTTCTGTTAATATGGATGCCTGCGTGCCTATATATTGACTCCAGGATTAGGTAGAGAAAATCCGGAACAATAACAGCCCCTCACAATGAGGGGCTTGTGTTTTGTGATGGTAATAATTTCAGCGAGCGTTAGCGATCATAAAGGGGATAGGAATATTACCAATATATATAACTGGCAGAACGACCGTTCAAGAGGATTACTTCATTTCTTTTCTGGTAGCATAAGGTTTGCGAACAACCTCAAATCATGGAGGAAAAGCTTCGAAATTTTTACAGGCTGCGTAATTGACAGCAAAACCTGAAATTAACGGAAACTGTGTTGGAATGTAGAAGCCCCTTTAAAGGGCATTTGGATCCCATGGTAAATCAGGATCAATTAGCACAATAAACTTAGGAAAGACAGGTATGGTTTTTCTTATCACCGGAAATGATCCATATACAGGTTACCCAGCTTAAGCAGGCGGTTGAAATCCCCAGTTCAGGATCGGCTAGCGTGAAGGAGGACAAAATAGCTACTACCGAAACCGCAGATGCAAATAAATAAGGAAGATATTTTTTCATACAGTTAAGTATTCAAAAATCAAACCAAGTAAGCCTGTATGGCAGGACAGCTGATCAATATTTCACTGTCCTGACATTTCTACCAAAAAAGTCAGTTTTCATTTCATTTTCTTGTCAACTGGTTTTTTAAAATTCAGATCAAAAGTATTGAATATACTACATTATTTTCCAAACCTATCCTGGTCGCTCAGGAACCGCCACAATACATCAATTTCCTCCCGGTTGCATGATTTCAGGGATCCTGATAGTTCACATACTTAATAATCACTGTTATTTTTCTACAAGATAACTGAGTTCAGTTACACCATTTGAAAACTGTGTGGAGCTCAGTAAGTTCAGTTTTACCCTGTCCTTAATATCTTTGAAAAGGGGAATACCTTCTCCAAGAATAATCGGATTCACAAATAACCAATACCCATCAATCAGGTTTTCCTTGATGAGGGAATGGGTTGCTGTTGGGCTGCCAAAAAGTAAAATTTCACTACCTTCCTGTTGCTTGATTTCTTTGATATGTGTTGCAATATTATTGCTGATAATTGTTGTATTAGTCAAATCACTCCCTTGCATTGTTTTTGACAGGACGAGTTTATGGGCTTTTTTATACCACGCTGAATGTTCAATATCATGTTTGCTCGCATCAGGCTGGTCTGCTGCGGTAGGCCAGTAACCTTGCATCATTTGGTAAGTTTTCCGTCCATAAAGGGCCGTATCTGTGCCACTAATCCGTTTGCCTACATGGTCAAAAAGTTCTTCATCAACCTTAATCCAGTTCATTTCGCCGTTAAGACCTGCGACAAAACCATCAAGGGATATATGCATAAAAGAAATAATTTTTCTCATCCTGGTACTTGTTATTTTGGGTTTTTTTAAATATTTAATGCTTATTGAAGACAAATTTTTGCCTGTTTATTTTAGATCAAAAATAATATACTCGTTCCATCCGGATGGGGGTTGTTTAAGACAAAATACGGGACTTATCAGCATTGTATTTTTAGCTTTTTTCCCGGCTGGGTATTTTGGCAAAAGTGGTTCTTCCACACTTTCAGATAGTATTTGCAGATCATCCTTTTTAATGAGAAGTATCTTGAATCCAGCAGATAATACAGATAAAGTGATCGAGACACTGGAAATAGCCTTCAAATAAAGTAGTTTTAAATACTGTACCCTCTGAATTTACTTGTCGGGATAACTAGTTCGGCATTTACCATTTGCAACAACAAACTGCACACGCTACCCAACCTCTCAGTCCCCAACCAGTATTAACTAATTATTAATTTTTTAATAACCTGTCGCAAACCGCCCAATCTTTGCGTTTCTTTAAAAACAAAAAACGCTCATGAATCCAAAACTTACCATTTACCTCTTGCTCACTATTACCCTCTTCACCCTGGCTTGTAAGAAAGTCCCAAAAGGTGTCCAAACCAAAGTATATGGATACGTAACCGATACTGCTAAAAATAAACGTATCGGTGGCGCAAAAATCGCCATACTTGGCTGCAAAATCCACCCATTTTCCGGAGGGGAAATATGTAGTGACCAGGTAGCCACTACAAGCGCTGGAAGCGACGGAAATTTTCAGCTCAACTTTACCTCCAATGGAAAATATTCAGCCTACGAGCTTCAGCTCCTTCAAACAGATGACTATAAATCAGCCTACGAGTACTTTAGTTACCCATTAAATGCAGGGAAAGACAACCAAATCATCGTCAAAGCAACCGAGTTCAACACCCTTAAATTTCACCTAAAAATAGATAAAACAACTGCAGACAGCCTAACAGTCGTGATAAACTTCAAAAGGCAGAAGCTCCTTGCAAAACCCCTGGACACCATCCTGGAATTCAAAATCGAACCCGGACAGGACAATTATATTCGGTTTGTCGCTCATTATCCAGGCTACAAAACCAGGGGGACTTATAAAAAAATCAAATTTGGGACCGATCCAATAGTCAACCACGAGCAACTCATTCCAAATACCGACGATTTACCATACAATTAAAACCCAACAAAAAAAGAAAGGCAAATCATGAAAAAACTAATCTTGTTCTTTATAATCTCGCTTACCGCTGCATCCTGTAAAAAAGACAATCAAAACTCCGATCAGCTCAGCGGAAAATGGGAACTGGAATCCATCCAGGAAGGATTTTCAGGAAGAACCATCAAATACCAGAGCGGACAAGGTAACATCCTTGAATTTGCTAAAGACACCTACTCGGAAACCAGGGAGGCTAAATCACTCAGGCAAGGAAGATACAACACTATCCGTAAAACGTCCATGATCACAAGGCAAGAGGAAGATTTTCTCTCATTTGACGGCACCGATCCACAAAGCTTTTTCTCCATTACCGACGATCAGCTTTCCATCAGCCAGGATGCATACGATGGGGGAGGTCTGAGCTACCGCCGGATCAACTGATGAACAAAAATTAATAAGCCTGCCAGGCCCTTACGTTAAACCTAGCCAACGATAGCTGCGTAAGTACAATTACCAAAGCCAGGATCAACCCAGTAAAACAAAGCTATGAAAAAATCAATCCTTATCTATCCAATTTTATTTGCCACTTTTCTGGCTGTATCAGCCTGCAAAGAACATGGACCGTATAAAATGCCCTACAACGGTGCAGTGGGAACCGTCATCGCAAAAGAAACCTGTAATACCGACACTACAAAAGACTACTGGCTGATCGAAATTTACTCCGCCTCATCTCAAGGCCAACAATTTGGGGACAAGCTCAGCCTGAACGGAATCACCTATACCAATGCCATCAAAACAGCAGATCTTCATGAAAGCCTAAAGAAAGTCGGGCAAAAGGTGGGATTTGATTTTACCATCACAGGAGCAGCTACTTCAACTCCGAACTGCAATATCACTGGTCCTAAAATATATACCCTGAAAATCGCTGAATTTAAACACGTCAGTCCAGCCGTATTCTGATTTACGCGACTTTATTATTCCCAAAGCCTGGATTATCCTTCTTCCTTTCGCTTCTGTGATAATTTTTGCACTAGTCCTCCGAGGTAATGCTCCAGCGTAGTTTCTCCAAAATATGGTTCGGGAGCCTCAAATTTTTCATTCATAGTAAGCTCAGTCATGCCGATAAATGATTGGGCGGAAGCAGCAGAGAAACCTGCCTTTTGCAAATAAGCTGCCCAATCCTCTTTAGGGATCTCATTGGCCGCTATGTGTTTATCCAGGATATCATTTAGGATACGCACCGCATCAGCCGCACCATATTTCCCCGCCGCCTGAATATAAAAAGTTCCCAGCCGCTTCTCACTGATTATTTGCGCAGCAAAATGACCGATATCAACAGGCGATACCATTGGTAATTTAAAGTCAGCTGGCAGCAGCGTATCAAATTTTCCTGATTCAATCGCCATTTCAGCAGGCATATCTAAATTACTCATGTAATAAGCACTCCTAATAATAGCAAGGGGAGATCCATGGGCTTTAAGCACTTGCTCAAGCGCATAAAGGGTACCCAGGTCAAATATCCCTTTCTCATCTCTTGCACCATAGGTAGAGGCCATTACAATTTGCTCAGGCTTTAGCCCGGCTAACGCTTTGAGTATACTTTGTACTTGTTTTTGCTCCTGTGCCTCAGCATCTTTGCCTGGATCCGCAGGTGGATTTAAAATAAAAAGGCGATCAGCCAACCCAAAAAGTTCATGTAATTTTTCGCTGTCCAGCACATCCGCAATCTCAAAGGCTGCACCCTTACTTCTCCAAAGTTCCGCTTTCGCATTGTTATGCCCGATAATGAGCACAGACTCCCCCTGTTTTAAAAGTTGCTCGGCCAGTGCAGATCCGATATGCCCGGTGCCCCCTAAGATTACAAAATTAGATTCCATAACTAACTAACCCCTCATAGCAGGCAGAAGTTTTAAATTATTATAGATGGCAGGAAATAAGTTATTATTTGGAAATTTGAGTAACGGATCAGCTTATTATCATCCTTCTTAAAAAAATAGTCAATATGCTGCTTCAATATGCCATTCGTCGAAACTTTAATTTCATGTAAAAGGTAAAACTCTTTGTTGCTGCTTATCCGTTTTTACGAATATGCATTCAGAATTAACGAAAAGATACGCAAACCTATCACATATCAACTGCCGCTTGTAATCCCCTTTGTTTGTATCGAATTTTAAACGAACAAAACCCACACGCCAGGGCATGTTGGCGAATTTACCTAATCAATTAAAATTAATATCATGAAAAATTTAAAAGGAACGAAAAAGGATTTCTCCTTACTTGAAAACCAAAAACTGACTGATCTATCGTCAATTAATGGCGGAAGGGCATTGGGAGGCTATACCGACATTCAATCTAATGTATTCGTTGGAGAGGGTTGTATTGAATATGACCACTATTCGGGCGAAAATGGTACAGGTCAATATCTTTACAGGGAGATCCGTCGTCTTGCACCGGGAGAACCTATTCATAATTACTAGCATCTGCGTAAATGTAATTTCGCCGGTCAATTCCGGCCAAAATTCCATTTAATCACGATTATTGAAAAAGGTATGGGTTGCCTTCTTAAACCGGGGGCAACCATATCAAAAACATTCAGGGCTTAAGAAAATAACGATGATTTTAATTATATCCAAGAAGCAAGAGACTACCACCAATGAAGTTATAAAATGGCTTTTGGCAATGGATAAAAAATTCATTCGGGTGGATGAAGATGAAGTGTTTGAGATAAGAGCGAAGGAAAAACGCATCTACATAGAAAGCCATAAAAACAGCTTTTATATCGATGAAGTAACCAGTGTTTGGTACAGAAGAGGGGGATTAAGGTTTAAAAAAATCCAATACGATAACCCGGCTGTAGATATCCACATGCAGGAGCACCAACATTGGTTGCAGGATTATGTAATCAAAAAAATTGAATCAAAAAAACATGTCAATAAGCAAAGCACCAGTGCTGTAAACAAGCTTATGGTATTAGAGCAGGCCAAAAAGGTAGGACTGGATGTTCCTGAGTTTTATTTGGCTGAAGATACGGCTGAGGTGGTTTTGGATAAAACCATTGTAAAGCCTTTAACCGGAAACATAACCATCAATAATTACAAAGATTATGCGGAAAGTATTATGTACACTAACATAATAGAGCATAAAGAAAAAGACAGTTTTTTTATCACATTTTTTCAGGAAAAAATTGAGAAAGATTTCGAAATCCGGAGCTTTTATTTGAACGGGGAGTTCTTTTCTACAGCAATAATGTCACAAAGTGATGAGCGAACCAAAACCGATTTCAGAAAGTACAATTTTCAAAAGCCTAACCGAAATGTAAGATATAATCTTCCTGCTGAAATTGAAGAGAAGACGCATCAATTAATGCTGTTACTGGATGTAAACTGTGGGTCAATAGATTTTATTAAGAGCGGAGAGAAATTTTATTTTTTAGAGGTAAATACCGTTGGCCAATTTTTAGGGGTTTCAGCCATGTGTAATTATGCCGCAGAGAAAGCTATAGCCGAATATTTATGAGATACCAAATCGAAGAAAAAAATAAGTTGCCACTTACATTCAGGTTTGTGGATGAATACAGAGGTGAAAAAAATAATCAAAAAAGTAATGAGGTGATTTATGGCCCATGCAATTGCTACAAGACCAACTTTCTGATGCTGGTAAAACCATATAAGCCAATTAGCAGATTGTTATGAAGTACTTTAATTTATTTAGCGATATTTTAATAACCAAAGGTGTTAACAGGATCCTGATCTCTGATTTACAGCGCAACAATTCTGAGTTGCAATCTTTAGAATTGTACAACATTGTTGAGGAGTTGAAATCCAATTCTATTGAAGAAGTATTTGCTTTTTATGATGAAGAATCAAAGGAAATAGTAAAAGAATATCTCGATTATTTGTTGGAAAAAGAATATGGCTTTATTACTAAGCATGATTGGGATAGAAATTTTCCACCACTCCCTCTCGAATTTAGAGAGGCAAGCAAAATTTCGAATATATTTATTGAGACGGCTGATTTATTGCTATCGCCACAGTTGGTGCAATCTATAGCTAATTTAGGGATAAAACATTTGGTAATCTATTGTGAAACTGCGCTTCCTTTAACATCTTTTGTAAATTTAGGATGTACCTTAAACGACTCATGTGTAGAAAGCATCGAGATTTTCTCTCTGTATCACCCGGAAGTTGATGAGGATTTTATAAAAACACTTAATGTGAACTGTACCAGAATCTACAGTTTGATATTTTATAAATGTGAAAACGCTCCGTTTGAACCCGCTGATATTTTCAAGTTTAACCTGGTTTTTACCAATCAAAATTTAAAGCTGAATTCTTGTGGAAAAGTAGACTTAAAGTATTTTGATACTAACCTTATGAAGGTTTTAGAAGCCGTTAATCATAATTCATGCCTGAATAAAAAAATAGGTATTGATAAAAATGGGAATATCAAAAATTGCCCGGCAATGCCTCAGAGTTTTGGGAACATCAATGAAATTGCTTTAGAAGATGCCATAAATATTAAAGAATTTAAGGCTTACTGGAACATCACCAAAAATGATATCATGGTTTGCAGGGATTGTGAGTTTAGAAATGTTTGTACAGATTGCAGGGCATTTACAGAACGTACACATACAAACCAGGCAGGACTAGATATATCCAAACCGCTAAAATGTGGCTACGATCCCTCAACCAATGTATGGGAAGAATGGAGCGCCAACCCGCTTAAACAAAAAACAATACAACATTACAGCATGCAGGAAATGCTTAATGCCCATTGAGCCTAAAACAAAGTATCGTTTTTACAATCCCTTGCTAATATTGTGTGCCTTACATCACCTGCGCATTATCCAACTCCTAAGAGGGGAGACGAATTAAGTTGAAAAGGGATATTGTAATGCCTTTGAAAATTTCCTTCTTTTTTGACCTAAATGCTGTCGCGAAAGGGATATGATATTCGTTTAAGCTATCAATAGAACCGGATACAATTAACCCTTAAATAAATTAACGTAATGAAAACTTTTTCCAAACGCCTGCTAGGTTTAGCTTTCTCTGCACTGATCCTTGTTTCATTCGGTTGTCGTAAAAACGCACCCGATACTCCTGCTTGCGCCAATATACTTGCTGAACGAGCTCCCGAGCGGGTTTTAATCAGGTTCGAAGATAAACTAACCGGCAAAAACCTGATCGGAGTAACAGGATTGAAAACAGCAGATATTAAGGTTTTATCCGCTACCGGAGAGCTACCTATAAACCGCTGGAGAATATTGTCAGATGAACAAAATCCTCCGTTAGGCGGTGCGGTTGAAATTGCACTTGTTGATAATAAACCCGGCAAATATACCTACAAGGTCATTTTGGGAAGTTTAACTGAGGTTAGTTTTGAATTCACCCTTACCCAGCATAAAGTCAGCAGCCCTTGTTTTACCGATTACCTTAAAGCCGGGAACTTCAAAGTTAATTCCCATGAATTTGGTGCTTTTGAACTTAGCGGAAAAGCTTATCCAGAAATACTGATTGTAAAAATATAACCGAAACCCAAAGCTGAAGAGCATACAAAAGCTGAGGTGGTTATCTTCCAACTAACATACTATTGTTAGTTGCAGGGACCATTTTGTTCATCTATACGTTTGAGGATCGAGGATAAGATGATGTTATAGGCCACATAGGCTACAAAGATGAAGAAACCCAGTTGCAGTGCCGAGTTATTTGCCGTAACTACATTTAAAGTTTCGCTCTTTATATTGAGGCCTGAGAGCTGGCTTTTTAAGATCCCGTTAAGCCCAATGTAAGTCATGGCTATCCCTACCACCATTACATCTGCCATATCCCACTTGCCGAGGTCAAAAGCCAGAAAACGGACAAATTTAGAATTGCCCAGCAGTTCACTGCATGATGCCTGCAAGCCTCTGGCAACCAGTCTTAGCAAGGGTAGGATGACCACAAATAGTAGCAGTAACACCCCCACAAGTACCGCATCGGGTTTAGGTTGTTCTATTAACGTACCAATAATGCCCAGTATACTTTTGCTTTGAAAGAAAAGCACCTGATTGTTAAAGACAAGTTTTTCTCCAAGTAATGCGAATTGTAGTGTACTTATCCGGGCATCAACCTCTATGATGGGAGAAGATACACCTACCGCCAGCAGAATGAAGGCAAAAAGCAATGAGATGATAAAAAGGGGAACCTCCAGGTCTACTTTCCTGCGTAAGGTCAGCCAAAGCAGCAGTGCGATCGCGATACAAGCTGTCATTCCTATTGCATAGTTATAACTAAGCCCTTTAATCCTTTTTAGTTTAGCATCAGTAAGCTTATTAAAAGCGGCAGCATTTTCTACCTGGTATTTTCGGTAAATACTCCGTTCTACAGACGAAATGGTCCCGTCGCTGCGGTCGTAAGTCTGGGCTTCGAGTTCATCGAGTTTCCCCTTCGCTATAGATTTTAACTTTTTGATGCTTTTTGGACTGGTTATTTTGTTTACGATCGTGCGCGAGAAGGAGGGAACCAGTGCATGGATTTCCTTTACATCTACGAAGGTATTGAAGGCCAGTTTCTTGAGTTTTGCGCCAAGTCCTTTCTGTGGCCGGGTAACCTCTGCCACCGCTTTGTTCACCATCTGGTGCAACTGTGTTTCTACCTCCTGCTGCATATCCGCTTTCTGGGTTTTGTTTAATTTAAAGCCCTTTACCCGGCGGTCTACCACAGCAGATATTTTATCTCCCCAGCGGTCAACCGAAAAGATACCAAAAGTGATATTGTTCGAAAGACTATAATCTTCTTTGATACGCTTCTGTTCATAACTAAGGGCTCTAAAACGGTATCCACAGTAGGCTGCTGCTAATAGTAGCAGCGAAAGTGCCATGATCAGGACGAATGACACTGATTTTGAATGGCTGGTAGCCGGTTTGGTAGCGCTGGTGATATATTGTTGCAGTTTGCTCATTAATTTTTCGGGTTTAATGCACCTGGCGGGTGGTAATGGATTTGAGAATCGTAGATAGAATTAATCCGTACAGTACAAAGCAGATGAAAATGATATAGCCTGGCTGTAGGGCAGTATTGTTAGTGGTGAGTACCGTTAGCGACTCGTTGTTGATATTCAGTGCCTTTAACTGGCTTTCCAAAAGCCCGTTCAAACCGATATAAGCCATCAGGATCGCAATAACAATAACATCCGCCATGCTCCATTTTCCGGATTGAAAAGCAAAGTAACGCACCAGCCGGTTCTCTGCCCAGCGTTTTCCGCCAAGTAGGTGCACACCCGTTGAGCTCAGTTTTACCACAGGGAAGAGGATACTGAAAGCGAGTATCAGCACACCAACCAGAACCGAATCTATCGCCGACTGGCTGATCAGCACCCTAACCACATCCATAATGCTTTTGCTCTGAAAAAAAAGCACCTGATCTGCGAATACCACATGTTCTCCAAGTAGTACAAAGTCTAAAGAACGGATACGGGCATCGACCTCGATCATCGATGCAGTAAGTCCGACAGCTAAAAGTATGAATGCGAAAAGCAGCGACATAATGAATAGTGGCGTGTGCAAATCTGTGCGTTTACGCAGGAACCACCAGAATGCAAGCACCACAATTACGCAAGCTAACATACCAAAACAATAATAGTAGGTTTGTTTATGTATGTTAGCCAGCGAGGCAATGAGTTTTTGGTTGAGTTGCTTACCGGTTGATACCCCATTATCCTTGTATATTTTGTTCAGTACGGCCCTGTTGGCAACAAAGGCCGTATCCTGGCTTTCTTCCCTGGCTATTTCATTAAATTCGCCCAAAGCCATTCGCCCCAGTTGTTTTTTATTTTTGGGGTTATCAATTTCGGCGATAATTTTTTTGGCAAAGGTGGGTACCTGTGCCCGGATGCTGTCTGAGTTAACAAAATTTTTGATGGCAAACTTTTGAATTTTGCCGCTGATGGTTTTTTTAGGTTTGTTTACCAGCGCTTCAGCCTTATCAATGAGCGCCAAAAGAACCTGCTCCACTTCGCCCTGCAATACTTTTTTCTGCTGTCGGGTTATTTTAAGGCCTGAAACCTGACGATGGACAATATCGGCTACCTTATCCTTCCATTGCTGAACCGAAAACAGCCCATAAGTAATGTTGTTCACCCGGGAATAATCATGTTTGATCTGTTCCTGTTTACCGGATAATTCATGCAGGCGGAAACCGAAAAAACCTTCGGCAATCAGCAATATGCCCAGGGAGAGAATTAGCAAAATCCGGTAAACAAGTTTTCCTTCTTCGGGCCTTTTAGTCGTCTTTTCCAAACTGTTTTGTGCTTTGTTCAATGTCCTTTAACGAAACTATTGGCAGATAAACAATGGTATTGTAAAAAAAGTTTTAGGCCATTTTCTTCACCGCTAATAAAACAAATTGGTCTGTACGATATTGAAGACTGTTTCTTGATCCGAAAAACTTAAGTCAAGGTATTTAGGTGGTGTGCAAACAATATGCCCCCACTGATGTTTCTAAATTGATTTTTCAATCAAACCATGAAGATAAATTTACCCCCAGAATCTAATTTTATCAGTAACGAAATTGCTGAAAATGAGCAGCGCTACCGGGCCCTGGTAAGTGCAACCTCAGATATCATATACAGGATGAGCCCGGATTGGGAGGAGATGCGCGAGCTTGATGGCCGGGGATTTTTGAAGGATACGACTGAACCGATCACAGGCTGGCTTGAAAAATACATCCTGCCCGAAGACAAGCTTTTCCTGGAAGCAGCTATTGCAGCGGCTGTGGAGGAGAAGCGTATTTTTCACCTCGAGCACCGCGTACTGCGTGCCGATGGAAATATTGGATGGACACTTTCCCGCGCTGTACCAATCCTGGACGGAAATGGAGAAATAATAGAGTGGTTTGGTACCGCCTCAGATATCAGTGAGGCTAAGCGGGTTGAGCAGGCCCTGCGCGAAGCAAAAGAACAATCAGAACAGCAAAGAAGGCTTTACGAGACAATTGTGAGCAATACACCTGACCTGATGTATGTATTCGATCTGGATTATCGCTTTATTTATGCCAATGCTGCGCTGCTGGCAATGTGGGGCAAAACCTGGGATGAGGCTATAGGCAAGGGATTACTTGAAAACGGATATGAACCCTGGCACGCCACAATGCATGAACGGGAGATTGACCAGGTTCGCGATACGCGCAAATCTATTAGGGGAGAGGTTTCTTTTCCACATGCCGAATTAGGCAGAAGGGTGTACGATTATATTTTTACTCCGGTAATCAACCAGAATGGCGAAGTAGAGGCGGTGGCAGGCACTACGCGTGATATTACCGAGATCAGGCAAAATGAACATCGCAAAAATGATTTCATCGGGATGGTGAGCCACGAGCTCAAAACACCACTTACCTCCATGGTCACCTATCTGCAGTTAATGGAGCGCCAGGTAAAAGGAAAAAATGATCCGTTATTTGAAAAAGCAATTATCCAATCCTTAAAGCAAACCAGAAGGATGACCAATATGATCAATGGCTTTCTCCATATTTCCCGTTTGGAATCCGGTCAACTTGCTTTTGAAAAAAGTTGTTTTGATATCAGATTGTTAATCACCGAGCTGGAAGAGGAGATCAAAGTACTATACTCCACCCACAAGTTCGAAATTACAGGGGCGCAGCAGGTGATGGTGGAGGCAGATCGTGAAAAGATTGCACAGGTGCTGGTTAACCTGCTTAATAATGCGGTAAAATATGCCCGACGCGAAAGTACGATACACATTCATTTCAAAACCCTCGAACATTTCTTATTGGTGAGTGTAAGGGATGAGGGGCGCGGGATAGCGCCGGATGAGCTATCTAAACTCTTTGACCGTTATTACAGGGGCGAAAGAAACCACCTGATTGCAGGTTTTGGTATAGGACTTTATCTCTGCAAGGAAATTATCGACGGACACCATGGAGAAATCTGGGCGGAAAGTGTAGTAGGGGAAGGAAGCACCTTTAATTTTACTTTGCCACTTTGTTAGCTAAGGGGATTGATATATCGATGTTAAAAAAACAATAAGGTCAAAGGCCTCTAGTGACTGATGCATCAGGACTAAAAACAATGCAGCAGGGTGTTTAGCCGACTGCTGCATTGTTTTTTTAGTGAAATTTGTTTGCCCGGAAAATGCTCTTAGGCATTTTGAACAGGAGAGCTGTATTGGGCTATTTTTTTGCTGCTGAGGCTGAACTCCCGGAACTTCTTCTACGTAACCTCTTTAGCTGGCCCATATGCTCAGTGGGTATATTATCTCCCAGCAGCTTGCCCCAGGGCTTAAGTCCATCAATCCTGTCGAAAACAATTTTTAGTACTGCGATAAATGGGATAGATAAAAACATTCCTGGGATTCCCCAGAGTGCAGCGCCCAATAATACCACCACAATGGATATCAGGGCATTGATCTGAACCTTGGACGATACTATCCTGGGGACTAGTATATTGTTATCAATGAACTGGATGAGCGCATAGGAGGCAATTATCAGTAGCTGGGTTGTAAAACCGTCGGTAGTGAGAGTTGCCATCAGCACAGGCAGCGCAATTGCAATGATACCGCCAATGTAGGGCAGCAGGTTTAATATTGCACCAATTACGCCGATCAGGATTGCGTTCTGAACACCTAATATCAGTAATGCACACGAATTCATTGCCGCAACTATACCTGTTTCGATAAGTAAGCCAACAATGTAACTTTGTATGGCGGCTTTAGTCTCGGTTAATATCTCACCAACTTTTTGCTGATTTTCCTCCGAAAACACCTCATACAGAAAATTCAGGATAAGGGTTTTATAAAGCATAATCAAAAATGTATAAACCGGAATCAGGAAAATCACACTTAAGATCCCCAAAGCCCCGCTCAAAGTTTGCCCAATTACTGCCTTGCTCCCGTTTGCAGCTTCATTAACCATCTGTGCCTGTTTTCTGGCACCTATTCCAAAGGTTTGTTCCAGCCATTTCTGGATGATAGTTAACAGCTCGTAGAATTTTTGTTTCATCGCATCTACATTATCAAAGAAATGGGCGATTTGGGAGCTTAAAAAGTAGGCGATGCTGGCAATGGCCAGAACTGCAATAAGCATAGAAATAGTGATGGCTACTATCTTGTGAACACGTTTTTCAAGTCTTACAGAAAGCGGGTTGAGCAGTATCGCGATAAGTGCTGCGAAAGCGAGTGGTACCAGGATGTCACGGAGCACACTTAAGATAAATACCGTAATTAAAATGCCAAGCAGTATCGCCGGAGCTTTGATATAGAATGGGAATTCTCTTTTCATTTAAAATATATATTGATCTTGAACATTGTAATCGCTAAAATGTTCTCCGGTAATACTTTTTTATTTTATTCAGTCAATAGTAGATATGCGTTGCTCATCTGATCATACTTTTCAAACCATACTTTAGCAGCTATTTCCCACAGCTTATTATACTGACCAAACATTTAGGCGAGGTATGAATTAAATTTTTGGCAACCTAAACCAATCCCGTTGAATTTTGTTTCTATAAATAAAAAGAAATGGAATTTTTAAAGCTGGATCGCAAATTCGGACAAGTATGTGTGGATGATCAGGATATCGATTGTATGACCTACGGGCACATGATCAAAGTGAAAAAAGCTGTCAAAAAAACGATAACAGGATTTGCCGCCGAGGCTAAGCTAGCAGGGAAAGCCATAAATACCGCTTCCAAAGGCAGGATTAAGCCGGACTGAAGCAATTTAAAACCGGGTTTACTGGATATTTAGGCTGATTATCTTTAAACAATTCTTTTAATGTCTTATATTCAGGTATGAAAAAACTTTACCTATCATTTTTGTTCCTTGTGCTGACCAATTTGGCTTATGGACAATATGTACATTCGTATGAGTTTGTTGTACATGCCGACTCAATTGGCAAAATTAAAGGCGTTTTGCAAGAACTCTCGTCAGACGCAATTACAATAAAAAGTTTGAAGGGCAATTTGGTTACCGTAAAGGCGAAAACCATCGATAAGATAATTGTAAGTAAAAAGGTAATTTCGTTAGGTAAAAGTGTACTTTATGGAACGGGTATAGGAGTAGCCGCCGGTTCAACCGCTTTCCTTACCGATCTTGATGGTAGTGTTCAGCTGTTCTGGATGACAGCCTGTACTGCCTCTGGCCTTGTTGCCGGAACTGGTTATGGATTAGGAAGCAGGCTACTTTCAAGGAAACATCATTTCAATATAAATAACGACCTGCTGGTTTTTCAAAAGGAATTTTCCAGGCTGAAAGCATTCGAAAGCACTGAATGAAGGGATTCTGTTTTTTGTTCTGTATTCTCCACCAGAGCAGATAGCCGGCAAAAAGGGCTCTACCGGCTTAGCTGTAACGCTGAAAACGGTCTACAAGCTGAAGATTTCGTTAAGCTCAACCACATGAGAACCACTGGAAAAAACTTTAGGTGCTTTTGCCAGCTTTTCTGCAAGCAATCCTGTAGGCAGTGGTTTGAACCTGCTGAGCAATCCTATACTGTTTAGCAAATTTAACAGCTTTGCCGACAGGCGCTCACCAAGCCTGTCTGTGTTTTTGCGTAAAAGTAATCCCGGCCTGAATATAATGTATTGGTTGAAACCAAGTTTGGCGATATCCTCTTCCAGCATGCCCTTAATCCTGGAATAAAATACCCTTGATGCAGCAGAAGCTCCATAAGCTGAGAGCAGTACAACACTTTGCATGCCGTTATTTTGGGCCATTTTGGCAAATTGAAGCGGGATTTCATGATCGATATGTAGCTGGTTATCTTTAGAACCGGCTGCTTTCAGGGTAGTGCCCAGGCAGCAGAATAGCACATCGCCCTTAATCTGGACTGAAAGTGTTTCGAGGTGATCAAAGCCGGTAAGCGTTTCGGTTAATTTTGGGTGTAATATTCCCGATGAACGGCGTACAAAAATAGTCACTTCGGTATAGGCAGGATCCTGCAACAGTACCTCAAGCAGGTCTTTTCCGGTAGCACCAGTGGCTCCAATGATCAGCGCTTTCATGTGTTTTTATTTTAAAATTAGTTAAATATATAATTAATCGGGAGGATTGGCTCAGCTTTAAAGAAGTGTAAAAACGAGGTGCTGAGTTTGGAATGAGAATAAGTGCACACTTTTAACAAAGTCCCCGGGGCATATCAGCGCCCATATTTAGGTATCCTAAAGTGTTGTCATCTGGCTGACAAGTTAAGGGTAAATCCGTAGTGAGTCCGCATATAGTCCGCGTTCTTATACTCAAATGCGGATTTAGTAAGGATTTACCACGGAGCTATAGTATATCAGGATGCCAGATGGTATGCATCTGCATGCCATAAAAATGCTGGTATATCACCGTTTTTGATATTCTAGCGAATACCGGTATAAAGTACCAGTATTATTGCACAGTATTAAACGGCTATATTGTATCACCTTTTTCTTATGGTTAAGTTAAATGTATTACCCTAACGCAGATAGGCATTAGGGATATTCCCAGGCACATAACTAATACCATACGCAGCTTTAAGTAACCTGCAAACAACATCCATAATTGTTATTTCCGCTCTATGCATTTGCGGAAGTAATCCCATCATTGCATAACTGATCGGATTTACCGCTGCAATAAGTGTTTCCCAGGGATAGCCTTTGCCCCAAATTAGGCCAGGAACAGTGCATTGAAGATCAGCGGATTTAGAAAGCAGGTAATCCATCATATTCAGTGACTGGTTTGCGTTTTGATTAACCGTATGAAAGATAGGAGTTTGTCCACCAAAGCCACAGGCATCAACTCCTGCTTTGGCATTTACATCGGCACCATATTGAAATAATACTTTTGCACAAGACAGGTGGTTAAACTCTGCGCAGATATGCAGCAAGCTAACTTCAAACATAGGCGTGTAAGCACAGCGCAAAGTATAATTTGCTTTAACCAATTCCGGATGTTTATTAAGCTCCTCCTCCAGCAATTTAGCATTATCTGAAAGTACAGCCAATAATGCCTGGTTTTCGAACTTTAATCCGGCTGCAATAAAAGCCCTTACACAATCCTTAAACCTGGGCGTTCGGGTATACTCACTGGTTAACTCATCTATTAGCGGCTTTCCATTGAAAAGACCATTCGGATCAATTCCATTTGCAAAGCACTCCTCAATGCCACTTACCGAGTGACATTCAATATCGCCGATCAATTTTTCTAAATAATCCATTTTCATCAATTAGCCAATAGAAATCCCGCCACTATAGCAAGTAATCGGCATATTAAAGTTAGTACATTGTTTGATCTGTTTTCCTCACCATTTAATATTAATTCACCTTCTCCGGTAAAGTGTTAACGAACTTTCTCTTTTCGGGTGACCTTTTGAACAAACAAAATTGGACTTTTGAACAAAGCTTTGTGTTTTAATTATATAGAAATTTGTATCACAAACAGGGAGAGAAATTAAACCTGTAAAAAAAGATGATGCAGTCCTCAGAAAATCACCAAACCCTTTCCTCACCAAAGCTCCTGGAGAATTTATATAGCGGAAGGAATGTAGAGGGAGAAGTTTTGGTTACCGATCACATCTTTAGTTACATAATAAGTGGTAGTCAGGAGGTGTGGGTTGGCGATAAGCAATATTCGTTTAAGGCTGGCGATTACCGTTTTTTCAAACGTAACCAGTTAACAAAGTATATTAAACGTACTGGTTCAGATGGTTTTAGATCGATCGCAATTCACATTGACCAGTATACACTTAAAGAGATTTCCCAGGAGTATGCTTTAAAATCCTCAGGCCATTATCAAGGTGAGGGGGTGAAAGTGTTGAATCATAACAGCTTCCTCCGGAATTTTGTCGATAGCCTCGAGCCTTACCTGCGAAACAGGAAAATGGATAAAGAGATCCTGCGCTTAAAGACGAAGGAGCTGGTATTGATACTGGCTGATGCTGATCCAGATCTTAAAGAGATGCTTTTTGAATTCAGCGATCCTGGTAAGCTGGATCTGGAAGCTTTTATGAACGGGCATTACAGGTATAATGTGCCATTAGAGCGGTTCGCCTTTCTTACAGGTCGGAGCCTCTCGGGCTTTAAGCGCGATTTTGAGAAACTCTTTCAAATCACCCCCGGCAGATGGCTGGTTCAAAAAAGATTAACCGAGGCGCGGCATCTCATTGAGCAGCAACTACAGCGACCTGCTCAGGTTTACTTGGACCTTGGCTTTGTCAACATGTCGCATTTCTCCTACGCCTACAAGAAAGCATTTGGAAAAGCGCCATCGCATAAAATTAATTTAAAGAATAAAAAATAGAAAAATGGATTTAAAACTAAAAGGGAAACGCGCCATGGTTACAGGATCAAGTTCGGGCCTTGGAGAAGCTATAGTTAAAATGTTGGCAGCAGAAGGAGCCAGTGTGGTTGTTCATGGCCGTAATGAAGAACGTGCCAGGAAAGTGAGCGAAGATATTATCAATAGCGGTGGCATTGCTGATATTGCTATCGGTGATCTCTCAACAGATAAAGGTGCTGATGCTGTGGCCCAGGCTGCGCTTAAAAATGGTCAGATAGATATTCTGATTAATAATGCAGGCGCTACCTCACACAAATCGTGGGGAGATGCAAGTACCTTCGACTGGGCAGATATGTACAATAACAATGTAGTATCTTACGTAAGGATGATCCAGCGACTGGTGCCCCAGATGAAAACACTGGGCTGGGGTAGGTTGTGCATATTGGTGGAGGCTTGGGCATCCAGCCGATTAAAGAGCAGCCACATTACAATGCTACTTTAGCTGCCAGACACAATTTATCAATTTCATTAGCCAGGCAGTTAAAAGAAACCGGCATAACTTCAAACGTGGTTTCACCAGGGGCAATTATCAATCCCATGGTAGAAGACTGGCTCGTTAACGCAGCTCCTAAATTTGGTTGGGGTACAACGCTCGAAGAAATTAAGTATAAGGCGGTTCAGGAATTAATCCCTAACGATACGGGCCGATTTGGAGCCCCTGAAGAAATAGCCGGAGCTGTAGCCTACCTTTGCAGCACCTATGCCGATTACGTGAGCGGCGCAACACTAAGGGTTGATGGAGGAACCATCAAGTGCATGTAGGGAATTGTTTTAAAGTTTTTTGGCATACTTCCAAAAGGAAACCATAAGCTAGGCTTATGGTTTTGGTGTTATAAAGTAATTAGTTTAAGCCTATTCATTTTAAGCAATAAGAAATTAGCCTATTTTTGCTGGTATAATAAGGTGTGATTTTGTTGAATTCAATCAGGGCTGTTTTTTGCGTTGGAGAATAAAACTTTTAACAAATACACTTTGAATTAAAATGATTGCTAAAATACATGAATGATAATTTTTCAGACAACAATCAGGTTGGAGTGGTGGCCAGCTTTACTGAACTGGTAAATACCCGTTTCCAGGGAGGTACGAATGCCATGTGCTGGCCCAGGGATTTGGCTGGCGATTTTAAAGAAATTGTTGCTAACCTTCAGTTAGAAGATGATATTACAGTAGTTCTCCCCGAAAATCTGTTATCACTGCAACTTTCTGAAGAGGGGAGTATGGCTAGGGAAATTATTTTAAATGACCTGCAATTATTAACCGGTTACGGGGCATCTCCTACACTCAATTTGATCAAAGCTTACCAGCGCGATGAAGAACTTGATTTCATTTCAACCGATGTATATTCTTATCATGTAGACCGGTCGCCAATTGCTACTGATACTTTTTTATGTACATACTATGGCGCCGCAAGTGATATACTGCCGAATGATGAGGCAGAACAAAAAGTTTTAATACCAGAAATCCGCGAAAAGCTTAGCGCATTACATGAAGGACCGGAGGCAGAATTTGAAACCTTTTTAGCAGAATATTATTTTGATTTGCATTATCAACCCAAACCCAATGCCAAACCAGTAAATTTAGGCCTGGGGCATCTGTGGAAGTTGGCAGTCGATCATCCCGAACAAAAAGTTTTGCCCTGTGTTCACCGTGCACCGATAGAAAATGAAGGTGAATATCGGCTGCTTCTGATTTGTTAAACTGCTGGAGCGAAGAAACATTTGTTTAAGGGCTATTTATTAATTTTATATTTCTGGTTGAGGAAATTTATACTTTGAAGGTATTGAATGCAGCTCTTTTGTGCCGGAATTATTTTCCAGGTTATCTTTCTGTAAGCACGTTTCAATTTTACAGGCACCATTTTATGATTAAAATAGCAAGTTGAACAACTTTATTGCAATAACTAAAAATTGAGTTGTTTTGAAAACTTGCGAGTTTGTTACGATAAAACTATTTTTGGATTATCTTCCCTTAACAAACTTATTACCAAACATAAAAATCAAAAAAGAAACGATGTTCGATTACGGAGCACTGCCTGATGACGATCTCTACTTGCTCTTGAAAAACGACGACTCAATGGCGTACACGATAATTTACCATCGTTATTTTGATACGCTTTATGTGCACGCCGCCAATAAATTGAAAGATAAAGATGAAGCCAAGGATTTGGTGCAGGAAATTTTTGTCAATTTATGGAATAACCGAACCGCAATAAACATTACCACCAACTTTAAATCTTATTTGTACGTATCGGTTAGGAACAAGATCCTAGACCGGATTTCCCACCAACAGGTGGCCAGCAGGTATGCCGATTCGTTACAACATTTCATCATTAGCAACCAATGCGTTACCGACCATCTGGTTCGGGAAAGGCAACTCACCCGGATAATCGACGATCAGATTGCACAATTACCCGATAAAATGCGGGCTATTTTTGAATTAAGTAGACGACAAAGTTTATCGCATAAAGAAATTGCCGATAAACTGAATATTTCCGAATTAACGGTAAAAAAACAAGTATCAAATGCAGTAAAAATTCTCAGAAGTAAACTAAGTGTTAACTTTTTTTTAATTTTTTAATTTTTTTCTACTCCCTCTCTTCCAGTTAGCCGTCATGGTTATAATTAAGGATAAAAAAATCCTTTTGTACCTATGAAACAACATCAAGCTAACGATCTTCTTAACAAGTACCAGCAAGGCAAATGCACCGAGGAGGAGCTGAGCCTGTTAGAGAGCTGGTATAATTTACCCGAATCTGAAACTATTGCCTTCGAACCCGACGAACTTGAAAGCGCCAGGGCCGAAGTTTGGCAGAAACTGCCGGTATATCAGACTAAGAAAACAATAAAACTATGGCGTACAATAGGTATTGCTGCTTCATTACTGCTGGCAGTAAGTGTTGGTTTTGTAGTGTTTTCCCAGCGAAACAAAGCCAGACAGGCTTTAACCGCAAGCAATGACATTAAACCCGGGGGTAAAAATGCTACCCTAAAACTGGCGGATGGCCGCGAAATTATCCTGAACAACCTGGCTACAGGAGAAGTGGTACAGCAGGAAGGGCTTAAAATTACCAAAACCGCAAACGGACAATTAATTTATACCGTACAGGGTTCGGCAGATCATGAGGCTTTGGCTTTTAACAGCATCAGCACACCACTGGGCGGTACCTATCAGGTTATTCTTCCCGATGGTACCAAGGTTTGGCTAAATTCTGCTTCATCGTTAAAATATCCAACGGCATTTAAAGATAGCATGAGAGAAGTTGAACTTGTTGGTGAGGGTTATTTTGAAGTTGCACACAATGCGCAAAAACCATTTCACGTAATTACTAAAACACAGGATGTAGCGGTACTGGGTACACATTTTAACCTGTCAGCTTATCCCGACGATGATTTTGCTAAAACCACACTTTATCAGGGAAAGGTTGAGGTTAGGGCACAAGATCAGGTAGTAGTGCTTAAACCTAACGAGCAGGCAGTGCTGCAGGCCGGAAAACTTTTAGTTAAACAGATTGACAACGAAGGCGATTTAGCCTGGAAAAACAACGAATTTTCTTTTTCCAGCGAACGTTTAGGTGAAATATTGAAAAAATTAGGCCGCTGGTATGATGTAGAGTTCGAATGCCCGAAAGATTTAGAGAACCTCGAATTCGGAGGTTACATCAGCAGGGATAAGAGCTTAAAACAGGCATTAAATATGATTGATCAGGAGGGAACAGTTCATTTTAAAATAGAAGGGAGGAAGATTACCGCTATGAAGTAAATTTTACCAGCTTCAGATCAAAAAAAAAGGATCAGAGCATTGCAGTGCCCCGATCCCTAAACTCTTGCAGGAGTCGATTTTTTTGGATCTGTGAAAATAGAATAAACCATTTATCATTTCTTAGACCAAACCCAAACAAACAAATGTATGAAATTTTACATAACATTTATCGGGTAAAATATGCCCGTTTAAATGCTCGTATTTTATTGAAAGTGAAGTTAATAACCTTTATCATCATCGCTACATTCTTACAGGTGAGCGCTTCAAGCTTCGCCCAGATAAGCTTGCGGGAAGAAAATGCTTCGCTGGAACAGGTTATACAAAAAATCAGAAGACAAACCGGATATGATTTCTTTTATAACGCTGCTGCCATTAAAAGAGCGAAGCCGATTACCGTTTCTTTAAACAACGTTTCACTAAACCAGGCACTCGAAGCCTGCTTTGCAGGGCAGCCACTGGTTTACCGTGTAGAAGAAAAATCTATTATTATCCAGTCGCAGCGCGAGACAGTAGTTGCAGCTATTGTGGTAACCGGTAGGGTAGTGGATGAGAAGGGCCAGCCGATTCCCGGGGCTTTAATCAGGGTAAAAGGTACCAATGGTATCAGGCCTGTTGCTACCGATGCAAACGGTCAGTTCAGAATCGTGGTACCCGATGATACGGAGACTTTACTCGTGAGCTATATCGGATATAAAATAGAGGAAGTTTCTATTAAAAATAAAAAATCGCCTTTTACCATTAAACTTTCTGCTGTTACTAAAGATTTGGAAGAAGTAAGGGTAGTTAACACCGGTTTATTTAAAAAATCGGTCGAGAGTTTTACCGGAGCTTCAACTACGGTTACCGCTAAAGAGCTTGCTGAGTTCGGAAACAGAAACCTGATTTCTTCATTGCGTAACATCGATCCCGCCTTTAACATTATCGAAAGTAATGCTTTTGGCTCTAACCCTAACCGTTTGCCCGAAATCCAGATCCGTGGTAATTCCAGCATTCCAAATGTTGGCGAATTTCAGGATCAGGCCAGGGCCGAACTGAATACCCCTTTAATTATTTTAGATGGTTTTCAATCTACCTTACAAAAACTGTACGATATGAATGAAAACGAGGTAGAATCGATCACCATTTTAAAAGATGCTGCAGCTACCTCTATGTATGGTTCGAGAGGTTCAAACGGTGTGATTGTAATCATGACCAAAGCTCCACGTCCCGGAAAACTACGCTTATCACTAAGATCGGATGTTAATTTTGAAGCACCTGATTTGAGTGATTACAGCTTGTTAAAGGCTGCTGATAAATTAGAACTGGAGCGCATAGCGGGCTATTATAACAATGCCAGGGCTGAAATCGACTTGCCTTTAAAAAGATACTACAATTTCTTGCTTAACGAAGTAAACAGCGGCGTAGAAACCGACTGGATGGCTTTACCATTAAGGAATGGTGTTGGACAAAGACATTTCCTTAAAGTAGAAGGAGGCGATAATGCATTCAGGTATTCAGCCTCTGGTCAGTTAAATGATATTCAGGGGGTAATGAAAGGCTCATCGCGCCGCACCTTTAATGGTAACATTACTTTGGCTTATACCTATAAAAACCTGAGGTTTAGAAACAACCTTCAAATTCAGCAAAGTAACTCACAGGAATCGCCATACGGTACTTTCAGTAGTTATGTAGCCATGAACCCATATTGGAGACCTTACGATGCAAATGGAAATGCTTTGAAGTTTCTTGGCGACCCAGGCAATACCGATTACGTAAATTACTGGCCAACTTTACCTACCAATCCTTTATATAATGCTACGCTAAAAACTTTTGATAAAAGTGCTACTAACGAATTGATTAACAATACCATGGTAGAGTGGAATTTAGTTAAAGATTTGGTGTTAAGAGCGCAGTTGGGTTTATCAAAAGGAACCACACAAAATGATGCCTTCAGGCCCGCCGAACACACGGCATTTGCCAATTATACTACTGATAATATCTTTAGAAAAGGAGATTACAACTACGGAATCAGCAATAGTTTTGGTTACGACGGCTCTTTAAACTTAGCTTACACCAAATTATTAGGCCTTAAACACCTCATTAGTGCAGGTGCCGATTATAATATCCGCCAGTCTAAATCATCAGCTTATAACTTTTTGGCAGAAGGTTTCCCTAATGCCAATTTCGATTTCGTATCGATGGCATTACAGTATGCTAAAGATGGTAAACCTACTGGAAGCGAAAGCCTGACCCGTTCTATCGGACTAACAGGAAACGTGAATTACATTTACGATAACAAGTACTTTGTTGATGCCTCTTTACGTATTGATGGTTCTTCTCAGTTCGGAAGTAAAAAACGCTTTGCTCCATTCTGGTCGGCCGGTATGGGATGGAACCTGCACAACGAAGCTTTCTTAAAAGATAACAGGTATATAAACCGTTTAAAATTACGTGGCTCGGTAGGTATTACCGGTGCACAAAATTTTAACGCTTATCAGGCCTTGTCTACCTATCAGTATTACACCAACGAAAGGTATTACAATTGGATGGGATCTTACCTAATGGGCTTGGGCAATGATGAGTTGAAATGGCAGCAAACCGAAAAATATAACATTGGTGTAGATGCAGAATTTATAAACAGACGTTTACGTTTAACTGCCGATTATTATGTTGAAACCACCAAAGACCTGGTTTCATCGGTTAACTTGCCGGCATCGAGTGGTTTTACCAGTTATGTAGATAATATTGGCCGTTTGCGCAACAATGGTTACGAGTTAAAAGCAACAGGTTTTATTTTAAACAATCCTAAATCAGTTATCTGGAGTGTTTCTGCTGCATTATTGCACAACAAAAATAAAATTGTAGAAACCTCAAAAGCATTAAAAGATGCCCAGGCTGCTACGCTTAACGGTAACAGCGATCCAGGTACGCTCTATATTGAAGGTTATTCGAGCAATGCGATATGGGTAGTACCTTCTTTAGGTATCGATCCAAGTACCGGAAAAGAACTGTATCTGGGTAAAGATGGTCAGCCAACCTATACCTGGAAAGCTACTGATATTGTTGCTGTTGGTTCAAGAGATCCTAAATTCTTTGGGAATTTCAGTACCATGATCCGTTACAAGGATTTTGCAATCAACACTTCGTTTAGGTACACCGTTGGCGGGCAGCAATACAACAGAACCCTGGTTGACCGCGTAGAGCTCACCAATTACAAAAATAACGTAGATAGCAGGGTATTTTACAGCCGTTGGCAAAATCCTGGCGATGTTGCCGCATTTAAAGGCTTGTTAGTAACTACACCAACTTACAAATCGTCGAGGTTTGTACAGGATGAAAATACGCTGGTATTGCAGAATATTAATTTTCAGTACAATTTAACCAACAGAGAATGGTTGAAGAAGATGAAACTGGAAAGCTTAAACTTAACCGTTAATGCTTCTGAACCAATGTACCTGTCAACCATCCGCAGAGAAAGAGGAACAAGTTATCCATTCTCACGACAGTTCTCCATGAGTCTAAGTGCTACATTCTAAACTTATAGCAATGAAAAAAATTAATTACATATTAATCGCTGTGTTTTTAACCGGTATACTTTTCTCATCATGCAAAAAGTACCTTACGGTAAACCCAAAAACACAAATGCCACAGGATATACTTTTCGATACTGAAGGTGGTTTTAAAGATGCACTTACCGGTGTGTATATCCAGATGAAAAACAACAGTACCTACGGTGGGGCATTATCACAAACTACTATTGAGTACCTGGTTTCGAGCTGGGATGTTACCTCTAACACCAATGAACAACGTATAGGTTTGTTTAATTATACCGATGCAAATGTTCAAGGTAGTTTTGAAGCCATTTGGGGGCAGCAATACAAAACAATAGCCAGCGTAAACGCCATTTTAGGTCAGATAGATGCTAAAAAAGATGTGTTTAAAACGCAAGGCTTGTACGAATTGGTAAAAGGAGAGTGTCTGGCCATCAGGGCTTATCTGCATTTCGATATGCTTCGCCTTTTTGGTCCTATACCTACGGCAACAACCGGCGCTCCGGCAATGCCCTATGCCAAAGTAGTATCGACCACCCCGGTTGAGAAAATTTCTTATACCGCATTTCAGGATGCCTTATATAAAGATTTAACTGATGCAGAAAACTTGTTGAAGGATATCGATCCCTTAACGAAATATAGTGTTGCTCAGGTTAAAAGTCCGGGGCTTACATCGGGTTTTAATCCAAGCGATACTTTCTTTGCTTACCGTTACCTGCGCATGAATTATTATGCTGTGAAAGCTTTACAGGCCAGAACTTACCTTTGGTTTAACGAAACAACTAAAGCTTACGAGTGTGCCAAGGCGGTAATTGATGTTAAAAACACAGATGGTACTTCGAAGTTTAAACTGGGTGCTGCTGCCGATTTTTCAAATAAAGACTTTGTGCTTACCGCTGAGCATGTTTTCGGTTTGTACGATTTTGATATGTTTAATAAGTACAACAACAACTATGCAGCCGGAATACTTAAGAAAGGAAGCGCAGAAACAACCATCAAAACCCAGCTATATGGTAACACCGGTACCGATATCAGAGAAAGTAACCTTTGGGAACTGGTTACATTAAATAATGGCTCTAAATGTTATATCACCAAAAAATATCAGGTAGTGGCCAATACAGGCGTAACAACTGCGACAGATTTTAAGCAAATCCCCATGATTCGTTTGAGTGAATTGTATTTAATCGCTGCAGAAGCTGCACCTTATGCAGAAGGAGTAGAGTTTCTGAAAACATTCAGAACTGCCCGTAACATTGGTACCATGGCTACACCTGCAAATCCGGCTGCACTTCAAACCGAAATTATTAAAGAATACCGGAAAGAGTTTTATGCAGAAGGTCAGGCTTTTTATAACTATAAGCGCCTTAATGCGCCTAAAGCAAGTTATTTATTTGCGCCATCGGCAGCAACGGTTAATTATTTGATACCTATCCCTAAAACTGAAGCTATTTAATATAACACCATGAGAAAATTATTTTACCTGGTATTGCTAATAGCTGTAGCAGCTGTTAGCTCATGCAAACAAGATCAGTATTATTTGTTTAACGACATAGGTAGGTTACAGTTTGGTCCCGAGCCAAACCGGATATATAACACCTCTTTCGATCTTGTTGATACATTAAAGCCTTATACTTTTTATTATGAGGATGCTACCGTAAAGGAAGATACCGTATTTTTTGATATTTATGCCATTGGCGGAACCACCAAAACTGACAGGGCTTTTACGCTTGAGCAGGAGCAGATTCCTAATGCAGTAAACGCGGTTGCAGGTACCCACTACGTGGCCTTTAACGACGCAAGGGTGAGCAAATTTTATGTAATTAAGGCTGGTACCGTACATACCCGTGTACCGGTAATTGTATTGCGCGATGCCAGCTTAAAAACAAGTACTCCGAAGCTGAAATTTAAAATCGCAGCCAATGCCGATTTCCAACTGGGAGAACAAAACAAACTGTGGCGAAAAATTGAAGTTACCGATCGTTTGAGCCAACCGGCGCAATGGACCGCCTCTTTTACCCAGTATTATTTTGGTAAATACAGTGTGGTAAAACACGGTTTCCTGATCAATAGCTCGGGCGAGAAATGGGACAATGATTTTATCAACAACCTGTATGCCGTAGGAGGTTTGCTGAGTTATTATCAGCTGACCATGAAAACCGCATTAATCAACTATAACAATGCACATTCCGGTGCGCCTTTGGTTGATGAATTTGGCGAAGTAGTAGTTTTTCCTTAACCATTAAAAATTAAAAGATGAAAAATCTATGGATATACGTTATGGCTGTAGTAGCCATGATGACTGCCTGCAAAAAAGATCACAGTAATTATGATTATAAAACGGGCGAAAAAATAACGGTTAAAGGCATAGAATCGAGTTATACCTTAATTTCAGAGCTCGATCGTTTAACCTTAACGCCAGAGGTAAGCTCAACAGAGCCAAATGCGCAATTTGAATATTTATGGGGTATTTACGAAACCAACGTTCAGGGATCCGCCCCGGTGTTGGATACACTGGCTAAAACCAAAGACCTTAACTACCTGATTAAACAAGCCGCAAAAGGCTGGGTGCTGGTTTACCGCGTTACCAATAAAACTACAGGTTATTCGCAATATATTAACGTGCCGGTAAATGTGGTAACCGAATTTACAAGAGGATGGTATGTGGCTAAAGATGATGGTACCCAATCGGATCTCGATTTGTTTTTAACACCAACCGGAATTGTACCTACAGGAAAAAGAGAAAACCTTTACAGCACCATCAATGGCAGTAAATTACCCGGACAGGCCAATTTGCTGAGTTTTCTATCGGCTTATAAATCTACAGTTACCGGTACTTTAGGCAACACCCGTACATTGGTTTTATCGACAGATAAAGATGTGGCTACGGTTAATGTAAACACCCTAAAGAAAATCTTTACACTGGATAATCTCCTTTTCGATGCGCCTACAGTTAAAGGGCCTTGCCAGGTTTTCCCGGGTGGGGGTAGTGCTTATTACATGATCAATGGTGGGAATGTACATTCTATTGTTAACATCTCGGCTAATATCGGCAAGTTTGGCGGAAGGTTTTTAAAAGATGCCAGCAATACACCTTACAGCGTATCTAAGTATTTCATGTCAAACACGAGTAGTAATGCCTACTTCTTCGACGAAACTTCAAGTACCTTTTTTGGCATAGGCAGTGGCTATGGAACAGCACTTTCATCTATTAGTGATGTAACCGGTACTTCCATGAGTGCCAGTAATAATAATCAAAAATTGCTGTACATGGGGTTAAAGTCGGCAACTTACCTGCCTTCGCCTGCCTTACGTTTTGTATTTACAGGATGTGCTGTATTTCAGGATAAGAGCAACTCATCAAATAAAACCTTATCCAATATTGATATCGATGGCTACACGATGAAGTTAAACAATACTTCATTAACCACTGCAGATCAGTTATACAATGGTGCCAACATGACTTTAATGTACGGCCAGGAGAATTTAATGTATTTCTCTGTAGGTGGTAATCAGGTATGGAGCCGGAATCTGAGCAACAATTTCGAAAAACTGGAATATACAGTACCTGCAGGCGAGCAGATTACCTTCATTCGCCACAAAACAGGATCAGAAACCAATTATGCCTATAACTACATTATGGTAGCTACTAAAATTAACGGAACTTATAAAATACGCTTGTTCAACAAGGCATCAGGCAGTATTTCTGGTAATCCGGTAGCTACACTCGAAGGAACAGGAGCAGCCAAAGATATATTATACATTTCGCCATCCGTTTCCGAATCAACAAATACAATTCAATGGTAAAATGTTTAAAGGGTGCCTTTAACCAGGGCACCCCCGTTAAAGAACTGCCATATAAATAACCACAAATAAACAAAACATCGAAAAAATGATTAAAAAAACATTAAGTACTACGCTTGCCCTGGTAGCAATGGCATTGGCTAGTTTAGCGCAGCAACCTGTTCAGGTTAAAGGCGAATTGAAACGTCCAAACCGTCCAAACGTTAAACTTTTTAAAGTAGCCAACGGCCGCACAGTAGAGATTGCAAACGCAGCTGTAAGTGCAGGTAAAAAATTTGGCTTTACCTTTTACCCGGATTATGAAGGGGTTTATGTAATCGGAACAGGCAATGAACTGTCGCCAAATGAAAACTATGCTTTCTATTTTAAAGGTGGCGAACAGCTTGATATTACACTTGCAGATACTACCTACACGCTAAACGGAAAACTTAATTCCAAAGAGAATATGGTTATGAAACAGTGGAGCGAATTAACCAATCCATTGTATCAGAAGGCCATCAATTTTATGGGTAAGAACAGTACCTTCATGGATTATTTTCCTCAGCAGGAAGCCATTGTTGCCAAAGCTAAAACTTTCTTAAACGGAAAAGCTACCGGCAATACAAAGTTCGATAAACAAATGAAAGACATTATTGAACTGGATCTGGCCAATTATGCTACTAATTTTTTAAATACCCCGCGTTCTGCACACCCTAGCTTAGAAGAATACAGCGATTTCTATAGCACACTTAAGGCAAACGAAATGGGTAAGAGCGCCCAAAAAATTTACAGTTATCCGTACGGTATGCGCGTATTATCGGCTTTAGTTGGTGTAAACATGCGTCAGGATAAAAAGCCATATAAAAGCGGTATTGAAGGTTTAGAAACTTCTACTGCTTATGTACCGAACGATACCTTAAAAGGTGAATTGGTTTTAGAAAATTTAGCCAGATATAAAAATCACGACGAATATAAAGCTGTTGCCGATCATTTCGAAAAGTACATTGTAACCAAAGCGCAAAAGGAGAAAAATAACGCTTTAATTACGCCGTTGCTTTCTTACAAACCAGGTACCGATGCCTTACAGTTTACCTATCCTGATAAAACCGGAAAAGACGTTTCTTTTGCAAGTTTAAAAGGAAAAGTAGTATTGGTTGATGTTTGGGCAACATGGTGCGGTCCGTGCAGAGCTGAATTTCCTTACCTTAAACAACTGGAAAAAGATATCGAAGGACAGCCTATTCAGGTGGTAAGCATTTCTACCGATGCCGATAAAGACAAAGAGAAATGGTTGAAAATGATTAAAGATGAAAATTTAGGTGGTATGCAATTGTTTGCCGGCCAGAACAACGAATTCTCTAAATATTATAAAGTAAATACCATCCCTAGATTTCTGGTGTTTGATAAAAAAGGAAAAATTGTAAGTATCGATTCAGCTCGTCCTTCAGACCCTAAATTGAAAGCCCTTTTGTTAGCAGAAGCTGTAAAATAAATCGTTCCGAAGGGTAGGACTGCTTAGTTCTACCCTTTAAATGAAAATCAAAACATTTAAACTATGAAAACACTAAAATACTGGTGTACGGGCATTGCCATGCTTTTGGTTTCGCAGGCACTTTATGCTCAGCAGGATAGTATCCACATCAGCGGGAGTTTAAAAGGCCTTAAAGAAAATACGGTCAGAGTAAGCTTTGCAGATGATGCCGGTCAGAATAAATTTTTTAAAGCCACTGCCGTTAATGATGTTTTTACTATCACGGTACCCAAACAAAAAGTTCCGGTTGTTGCGCGCCTGGATGTTGGAATAAAACGAGACCTTTCTGCCACCGTTGATGGTAAAAGTGTTGGCAACCCGGCTCCGCCGCTCGATCTGTTTATCTACAATCAGGATATTAAATTAAGCGGCGATGCTTTGCTGGTGCAATTTGCAGATGTAAAAGGCGATCAGGAAAATAACACCTTCAACAGCTATAAGCAAAGCGTTAGGGAAGAGGAGCGCAGAACTTATCTGATCTATAACAACCTGTTCAATGCCCAGTACCACGGCGAAAAACTCGAAGCAACAACAGAAAAGCTGCAGGAAGAGGCGGGTGCTAATTTTAAGAAAGTCAGAGACAAACAGAAAAGCTTTGTGGCACAACATCCCGAGGCCTTTGCATCAGTATTTTTATTAAGCCGAATGCAGAATATTTATACTGCCGATGGATATACGCATGCTTTTAACGGTTTGGCACCGAAATATAAAGACCACCCCATGGCATCGGGAATAAAAAGTTACCTGAAAAAAGTAAGTAACTCTTTAACCGGATCACCAACCATCAATTTCGAAAGAAAAGACAAAGAAGGGAAACTGATTCGCCTGGCCGATTATAAAGGAAAAACCGTACTTCTCGATTTTTGGGGCAGCTGGTGCGGTCCGTGCAGAGCCAGTCACCCACACCTGAAAGCACTCTACGAACAATACAAAAAAGACGGGTTCGAAATTATAGGCATTGCTCAGGAAAGAGGTAAAAACTTAACCGAAGCCCAGGCAGCCTGGACCAAAGCCATCGCTGAAGATGGAATTAACTGGACACATATCCTCAATATGGATGGAATCGAAAAGCAAGACCTGGTAAAAGACTACAATGTGATGGCCTTTCCTACCAAAATATTGGTTGGCAAAGATGGAAAAGTGCTTTTAAGAATTACGGCAAGCGCTACAGATGATATAGACCAGGCTTTGGCAAAAATATACGGACATTAAGCAAAACCCAATGAAATTTAAACCTACCATATTTGTTTTGCTGATGAGTTGCTTTACCCTGGTGGTAAATGCGCAGCAAAATAAACCCGTTACTACCATTCCTTTTGAGATGGTACACGGATCTATTGTTTTAAAAGTTAAGCTCAATAACCACAACAGGGTTTTTAAACTCCTGTTCGATACCGGCGCAGATGGCATGGCGCTCGAGAAAACACTTGCAGATAGCATCGGACTTAAGATTACGCGCAGCAACAATGCTTCAGTAGTTGGAGGCTCCATGAAAATTGATATTTCTGGTGATAATGATGTTACCATGGAAAACGGATTTGTGTTGAAACACCAGCCGATTGCCGTATTCCCGCAAACCGGTAAAGATTTGGATGGCATTATTGGCAATACCATGACCAGGAGTTACATCACCCGGATTGATTTCAACAAGAAAGAACTTTCCCTTTATAATTTCGAAGGCTACGAATACGAAAAGGGAGGAACAGTAGTTCCGGTTACCATTCCTTCGGGTGTATTCATTATACCGGGTAATGTCGAAATTGTTGCCGGGAAATCGAGTACTGGTAACTTTGTGTTCGATACCGGAGCTTCGTACAACCTGATTTGTTTCAGGCCATTTGTAAAACAGAACCGTTTATTAGTAAGTGGTTTTACCTCAGAATACCCTGCCAGTACTGTGAGTATGGGCATTGCTTCACCAACCTTTAATGGCAAGGCAAGCAGTTTCTCTTTCACCAATATGCCCGTAATAAAAGATATGCCCGTTACCTTAATGGCTGGCGGCGGTCAAAACGAAAACTGGAATCCTGGTTTCGATGGTTCTATCGGTATGGGGATTATTTCCAGATATAATTTTACCATCAACAGAAAGAAAAACGAGATCTATTTTAGCCCAAATCATACCTACATATACCCACAATATTTTACTTTGGGCAGCTATTTATTGGGCTTTAATTTAAACGGACAGTTAGAAGTAATCAGTTCAATCAGGCAGCTGCCACCAAATGAAACACAGCTCGAAAAAGGAACTTTAATTACCCAGATTAACGGAGCGAATACTGCCGATTTACTTAAAAACGCTAAGAAACTTGAGCAGCTGAAAAAACTGCCGGCCAACAGCCCTTTAACCTTTAGCTATACAGCGGGGAATACCAAAAAGGATATTACATTAACCAAATAAACATGAAAAATATAAAATATTACCTCTTAGTCTGTTTGCTGGCCTGTACTTTAGGTACAATGGCGCAGACTTATCAAAGCGCATTAAAACAAGCCAAAGCAGAAAATAAACTGATTTTTATCGACTGTTACTTTACCGGCTGTATTCCCTGTGCGCAAATGGATGAAGACGTGTTTCCAAATGCTGCAGTGAAAACCGCAATGGCGAAAGATTTTGTAATGCTTAAAGTTGATATTTTTAAAGACAAATTGGGCGATACATTAAAAGTACAGCACATTTTAAACGGATTCCCAACTTTTTTGGTGCTTAATGCCAAGGGAGAATTAATCAGCAATAGCTCAGGTTACAAAGATCCGGGCGATTTGATCGGACTATTAGCAGATGCCAAACAACAACAAAATAAAAGTTTAAAAGGTTATTCTGCTGTATTTAAGGAAAGCGATTACCCGGCCTTTTATCACGAATTTGCCAAAACCCGCAAAGGCATTACCGGGGAAATTATTGCAACCTATGCAGATAGCTTAAAGGATATGAAGGCAACCAATGCGCTGATGCCTTTCTTAATTTCGAGAATGAGTACTGCTAAACTGAATGAGGCAATATTAAATGATTATAAAGCTTATCAGGCACTTTATGGCGAAGCGGTTGTACAGGCGCTGGTTGATAAAGCTTTGCTTCAAAAAATGGATCAGCACTTAAAAACCGATAAAAGCGCGGAAGCTTTTGCACAGTTTTTAAAGAACTATGAAGGGAAATTTCCAGCCAATATCTGGAAAATTAACCTGCAAACTTTAAGCGACCGTTACTATTTGGGCATGCAGAAAGATACAGTAGGTTATTTAAAATTTGCCATTCAACACCCGGTATTATATCAGTATCATTTCTCGGCACTGTACAGCAGGCTATTGTCGAAAAATCAATTAACCGGCGAAACGGGCCAGTTGTTTGGTAAATGGGCCGATGCCATTATAAATGAAGATAGCAGTCTGGAATTAATCAGAACAGCTGCAAACCTGAACAAAGCCATCAAAAACGAGCAGAACTACAAGAAATTTATGCAGATGGCCATTGCCAGAGCAAAAAAATACCAAATGCCAACCACCAGCCTTGAGCAGGAATTGGTGAGCAAGTAAAGATATTATCAGTTTGGAATTGATAAGTTTAGTTAATGATCGAAAGCCTATCCGGATGGATAGGCTTTTTTGTATTGTCTTATATGAAACTTAGGTTCCTTATATGGTAAAAAAGAACAAAATATTACTTATTCCTCTATCGTCATAATGCCTTGCTGTTTAAGCTTTTCAATACCTTCTTTCATTGCATTAACCTGTTCGGCCGAATGACTTTGCCATAGCGTAACCTCGCCAATAACTTTAAAAGGATGTACCGACCGGTAAGACATAGTAGGGTTGCCCGGAAATTTCTTGTCGGTTACATTTGGATCATCTTCAAGCGGACCCGTGGCTTCTACCAGATAAATGCGCTCAGGCCCATCACCCGAAGCCAGTTCTGCGCCCCATATTGCTGCATTTAAGGTAGCGGAGAGGTAAATGTGTTTCAGTTTTTTGTCGATAAAATTTGACTGATATCCGGTGGAGATCAAATCTCCGGGTTTCAAATCGGCTTTGGTGCCATGAAAAAAAGTTTGGGCAAAAGCTTGTGGAATAGCTGGTTGTTGTTCCTGCGCTGTTGTTTTCATCGTGTAGTTGTTTTGGGTTAAAGATGTTTGCAGCAATGACAAACCATTAAAATTAAAAAAAATAATGGAAAGCATGGCTTGCATCAGGCTGCTCTAAGGGCATTTGTTTGCTAATCTATTGTTTTTATCATTAAGGAATTAAGTTCATTAAGGGGGATAGTATATTCAGCCCAAATACACGGATTGCTTTAGCATTTGGCGGTTAACCAAACGCTTTGCGCCCTCTGTGCCTTCCTCTCTGCGTGCTTTGCCGTTAAATTAGCCACGGATTTCAGGAATACACGGATTGTTTACTGACGCCTTTGTGGTTAACCAAACGCTTTGTGGCCTCTGTGCATTTTCTCCGAGTGCTCTGTGGTAAAATACCTCTACGTAATTGCTTAGCGTGCTTCGCGGTTAAAATCTTGGTCTCTTTACCGTTAAAAATCCACTTCATTAAAACTCACATATTGTACAAACCTGGGTAAATCAGAATGGTTCGGACTTGCAGCATGAGGAAGCGATTCTAACCAAACAATTAAATCGCCTTTTTTACCCTCAACCGGAATTTCCAGACCTTTATTTCGTAAAGCAGCCATAGCACTTTCAGGATTACCGAATTGGCTTAAGTACTCCTCAATCCGTTGATGAAAGCCAGGGATTAAAGTAAAAGCACCTCTATTGGCAGGAACATCATTCAAATACAATAAGCCCTGAATATAGTATCTCGGGTCTTTCTGGAAATCGATATCCCAATGCAACGGACTTCCTTTAAAAGAAAAATGCTGATTCACCGGAGGGTTGTAACTCACTTTTTCCGAATTCGCGAAGAGGTTGTTGTGCTTATATAAACTGCTGAAAACGGCTCTAAGCTGTACATTATTGCGGATTTTGGCAATCGATTCGTCCTGGTATTTTTGCAACATTAAACCCTGTAACAGCTCATCCTGAGGGTACCAGGTTTGAGGATCAGTTAAATCAATATTCAGGGTTTGGCAAATTAGATCCGATACCGCATCGCAGTCTTGTCGCTTAATAATTTGTTCTATTTTGAGGTAGCCGTTGGTATTCCAGAATGCATGTTGTTCCGCAGTGAGTGCATCCACAAAGTCAGCTTTTTTCCTGTTAATTTTACCGCTTTGCAGCTCATGGAATTGAAGCGCCGCTGAATTAAAAAAATCTTGTCCTTTAAGGTCAATAATCCAATGCCTGAAATTTGCTGTATCTGTACATTTGGTATATAAGAAATCATAAATTTCGAATAAACCCAGTTGAAAGATGTTTAGAAAATGCTGTTCTTTTTGACTAAAAGATTCGCCTATTTGTTTCTGCGGATCTCTGGGATGGTGGTGTAAACGGTAAATTTCGAGGAAAGCAGTAATAGTGCTGGAAGAGTCGTGCATAAAGATCGAAGCAAATTCATTCACCCAATACTAAGATTAAAATTGCAATTTCTGAAATATTTAATTGAATCTAAAACAGGTATAACCGATAAAAAGCAAATTAAATATTTGCGCAATAAAAAACACTTAACTAATATTACAGAAAACATCCCGGCCTTGTTAAAACATATTCAGTTTAATCAAAACTATAACGTTCAGCTCCTTAAAGCAGAACTCGCCCTCGCTTTAGAGCAGAATTGGGTAGATCATTTCAATAAAGAAGATTATGCGGGGAATTGGCAAAGTATTGCACTGCGCTCGGCCAGTGGAAGAGAAAACGATATTTTAGCTCACTATGGAGTAGATGAATATCAGGATACGCCCTTGTTAAATCGATTGCCTTACCTGAAATCGATCATCGAAACCTGGCAATGCCCTAAAGAAGCCGTTCGATTGCTCGCTTTACACCCTGGGGCAGAAATTAAACCGCATAGGGATCGTGGTTGTAATTACGAAGGGGGAGCATTGAGGATACACATTCCTATTCAAACCAACGATCAGCTAAAATTCACAGTAGGTGGTGAGCAGCTAAAGCTCGCGGAAGGCTCCTGTTGGTACATCGATTTCGACCAAACACACAGCATTGTTAATGCAGGCGAAAATGTTCGGGTGCATTTGGTTATTGATGCCTTAAGAAATGAATGGACAGATCGTTTATTCGAAAGCTATGGCTATAAATTCGAAGAAGAAAATCAAGCTCAGGCTTTAGATCGGGATACAACCTTAAAAATGATTGAAGAACTGGAACGAATGGATACTTCGACGGCAAAAGAGCTGGTAGCACAATTGAAAAAAAATCTGTAATGAGCACCTTAATAAACTGGATTCCCTACCAATTGATTTACAAAGAAAATGGTTGGCAGCTTTTGTGGATGGATTTACAGGATAAGCATATCGAAGAACCCTTTTTTGATGAAACCATTCAGCTTTGCCGGATACGCATGAAAGAAAGATCAGGGTATTTGCCAACTAGTAGTTTAGATTTTTTAGTTGAATCGGCAAAACAGATCGACTCGATATCACCAAATGCCTTCATCTTTCATGTATCGAGGTGCGGGTCAACTTTATTATCGCAAGCTTTGGCCACGGCCGAAACAAACATCGTTTTTCCTGAGGCTCGGTTAATCGATGAAATTTTGCGAATGAAAGAGCAGGATCCTACTGTAACAGAAGAACAGCAGGAAATTTGGTTTAAATCGGCTATTGCCATAATGGGGCAAAAAAGAAAACCAGCATATAAACAACTCTTCGTGAAACTAGACAGCTGGCATATTCATTTTTATTCCTTGTTAAGGAAATGGTATCCAAGCACCCCCTTCTTTTTCCTTTCAAGAGAACCTAATGCTGTTATTGCATCGCATCACCAACGAAGGGGAGTTCATGCTGTTCCAGGTATGGTTAATTCAGGTATTTTAAAGGTCGAGATACAAGAAAAACATTATCAGGATTTTAATTTGTTTACCGCAGAAGTGCTTACAAACTACTATGAAAACTTAGCAGATATTACGGCGGTTAATCACCCAAAAAATACCTTTTTCGATTATAGCTGGGGAAGAGATTTGTTGTTGTCACATTTTTTAAAAGTGGTAAAATTTGACAAACCGACACACGAAAAAATGGCTGAGCGGTTAAAGTACCACAGTAAAAGCCCGGGCGAAAAGTTTAGTGGAGATAATAAACTAAGGCTCTTAAGTTACCCTGGCGTTGCTAGTGCTTACGAGAGTTTTTCAAAACAGTTATCAAGGCCAAATTAAAAAAGGGTACTAAAAAATATGTTGGAGTACTTATAATTTAATTGATCCTGGTAATGCTTTCTAAAAACAATAAAACCAGTCCTTAGTTTTAAATACTATTCAATCAATTTCAATAAAAAGTGTAAATCAATTACACACTTTATTTATTAAGCGACAAAAATGAATTTTTTGTAGTATTACGTGTACTCATTTGTGTTGGTTTATATGGAGTGAAATGACTTATTTTTTTAATTTTCATAAATATTGACATATATCAATAAATAAATAATATTCTCTCTTGCCTACTAAAACACTGCTTTTATATACTATTTTGAGTCTTTTGTCTACTGAAAGTGGGGGGGGGATATAAATGTAACCTTGTAGTATTTGTACTATAAGTAAAATTGTCCCATCTTTACAGCAACAAACATCCCTTATTAAACTTTTTATGAATACCAATAGACGCTCTTTTCTAAAGAGGAACGTCTTGTTGAGCAGTAGTCTCTTATTGGCTGGTCCAATTGATTCACTTGCTAAAGCAAGCCGTACTATCTATACCAAATCTGTAAACCAAAAACAGGTTAATATCATGTATAGCAATGATATTTGTGGGGCTGTTAATTCAACCGCTCAAGGATTTGGTGGACTAAAGTCTTTACAAACTACCATCAATAACGAACTTGTTTCTACTTTATTATTAGATGCAGGTGGATTTTTAAATTTTAACCGAAATAACCATACCGAAACTATCCAATGGATGAATAAGGTAGGTTACCATGCGGTTAATCTTAGTGCCGCCGACTTAAAACAAGGGATTGATGCTTTTGCCAATTTACTTCCACAAATGGCTTTCGATCTGTTAAGCTGCAACTACCATTTTGAAGACCACAAGGTACAAAAGGCTGTAAAAAGTTACCAAGTAATTACTTATGGTAAATATAGGGTAGGGGTTACGGGAGTTGGAGAAACAACTCAAATAACAGGGTTAAAGGTGTCTGATCCAGTTGTGGCTTTAAACAATATCGCTAAATATTTAAAAGAAGTTGAAGCATGTGATTTGGTGGTTTGTTTATCTCATTTAGGATTTTCTTTAGATGCTGAAGAAAATAATCATAATCTGGCTGCATCGAGCGCTAAGGTAGATTTGGTTATTGGAGGCAATACCAAAACGGGGCGAAGCTTGCTCAGAATAATCAGGAACACTGAAAAGGAAGAAGTTTTATTGGGTCAGAATTATAATGCTGCACAATCTGTATCGCAGGTAACCCTAGAATTCAATGTGCTAAAAAAGAAGACTTTGCTCGATCTGAAACAACGTGTTCCGGGGGCAGACCAATCTTTGCATGTATCTGAAAGCTTAAGCCTGATCAAACCAAAACATAGTAAATACAACACTTAATCAAATAAATTAATCAAAATCTCACTTTTAAAACATTAATCATGGAAGAATACATTTCAGTCATTAAAATGTTCGGCCTCAATTTTCCGGTAAGAGGTTGGGCGATGTGCAATGGCCAAATTATGTCAATAGCGCAAAATACCGCGTTATTTTCTTTACTTGGAACCACTTATGGCGGTAACGGGCAAACTACCTTTGCTTTACCTAATTTTCAGGGTAGAACACCGATTCATTGGGGCTCTGGCCCAGGGCTTTCACCTTATGTTCTAGGGCAGGCGGCCGGAACGGAGTCGGTAAGTATCTTAACCAGTAATTTACCTGCACATACCCACACATTAACGGCCAATACAGCGGCCGGAACTACAGGTGTTCCAACAAACAATTATTTATCTGCCAGTCCAAAAAATGGCTCTGGTCCAAGTGCTGTATCATTGAACACGTACACCACAACAGCTCCAAATACCAATCTGGGGCTACTTTCTGTTGGTGCTACAGGAAGTAATATACCTGTATCGATTTTGCAGCCTTACCTGGCAGTTAGTTTTGAAATCTGCCTGGAAGGTATTTTCCCTTCAAGAAACTAAAAATGAATAGTCCCTCCAAAATTGGTTTTCTGATGCCCTACTCGGGGATCTATCCATATTATGCACAGCATTTTATGACTGGATTTTCGTGTGCGGCATCAGAATTGGGCATTCGTGCTGCAGAATTTGCCTTTGTGCCAGCTTATGTTGGTCAGGGAGGTAGGAAAGCAGTTGTAGAAGCTGTACAAAAACTGGTGTTTTTCGATGGGGTAGATGTGATAATGGGCATGTTGAGCCTTAAATCAATTGAAGACATCAGGCCAATGCTAGAAAATCATCATAAATTCGGACTTTTCTTCGATATGGGAGAATTGGTTCCGCCCCCTAATGGCTTTGGTCCTTTTATCAACACCATTTCACTGGCCATATGGCAAACCGAGTACGTATTGGGAAAATGGGCAGTAAATAATTTTGGCCCATCGGGTCAAATGCTAATGCCTATTTACGAATCTGGTTTCAATTTAGGTACATCATTTTTTAACGGTGCCGTAGCTGCCGGAAGCGCCAAACTAGGTAGTTTTGTACTTCCGGAGGCCTATGCTAATTCAGAAACGTTAAACCTCGAGCCTTTTTTCGAAACAATAGATAAAGATATGCCTGATTTTGTTCATGCTATTTTTACGGGAGATTTGGGGAACCGGTTTTTAACACAATGGAAAAACAGTAAATTTTACGATACTATACCATTGATAACTGTTGAAAATATGGCTTATCCGGACAAGCTGGAAGAAGTTAATCACCTTGGTATTAAATTCTATAGCGCATTTTCGTGGACCAGAAGATCCGAAGAAAAGAAAAACAAGAGCTTTGTTACCAAATTTGAAGACTTTTCGAAACAGGATGCGAACATTTTCGCCATGATGGGCTACGAGAGCGGCATAGCCATCTCTACCATGCTTCCTTTGTTAAAAAAACGACAGTTAGTAGAAGCGGCTAATCATCTAGAATCAAGAGGAGTTGCAGGACCAAGAGGCCATATCGTGCTTCAAAAGCCTATTTCTGGACCTTTTCCAATCATAGATATTTGTAAAATAAATACGGGCCAAAATGCCCATAACCATACCATCATTGCTCAGGATACAGCTCTGGGTTATGATATATCGACCGTTTTTGATGAAACAGAGAGCGGTTGGCAAAATCCATATTTATCAGTTTAAATTAACCTCACTATGAAGAAATTTATTACAAAAGTACTCGGTACGGTTTCTACTATTGTGCTCTTTCTGGCGCTCATGCCCGCAATGGCACAGTATACTAAAACCCAGTTACATGCTGGAGGGTTGTATTCTGCTTTGGCTAAAGATGCCAATGGAAACATTTATGTAACTAAGGCAGTCAGTGCCGGGTCTTATCATGTAGTTAAGTACACAAATGGCACCGGCAGCCCAACCCAGATTTACAGCGGATTAACCTCAAATGTAGCAGAGCTGCCTTGGGGTTTAGCTGTTGCACCAAACGGTGATGTTTACATCAGTACCGATTTTACATCAAATAATGGCGCGATTATCAGGTTAAATGCTTCGGCAAGCTATGCACCTACCACCGTGCAAACCGGTAGTTATTTTACCGGTTTAACATTTGATGCCACAGGCAATTTATATGCGCTGGAATATAACGCAACCAATTCGGATTATGCAGTGTGTAAATACACCAATCCATCGGTAGCAAGCTCAGCAAAAGTAATGTTATACCATGGTTTGCCTAACGATCAGGGGGTTGGTTATCCAACAGGTATCACTATCTCTCCAAGCGGTGACATATATGTAACCAAACCATACACCGTTTCTGCTGTAGTTGGTGTACCAACATACACTGGAGGGATTTTGAAATTAAATGCACCTACATATGCTACAACTACAAGTATTGCTACAGGTACCTATGCAACAACACTAGGATTAGATGATTTCGGCAACCTTTATTCAACAGAAAGCAGTGGAACAAATATTTATTCGCTAAATAAATATACTGGTGCTACGGGTACGCCTACTGCTTTTTATTCGGGTTTGCATGGAATAGGTACATTTCTGCCTTATGGAGTGGCTTTTATTGGCACTACCGGATACATAGCTGATGGCGACGATGGAACATTAGGAGGGGAGTTAATTAAAATAGCCCCAACTGATGTTATCTTACCAACAGTACCGACCGGACTTGCTGCAAGCGCAGGAAGTTCGCAAAATACACTAACCTGGAATGCAAATGCGGATGTCGATTTATTAGGTTATAAAATTTATGGTGGCACTACACCAGCACCAACCACTTTCATTGCTGGTGTGCCGGTAGGAACCACAACCTATACACATACAGGTCTTGTTAACGGCACGCAGTATTACTACCGCATTTCTGCAGAAGATAATTATTTTAACGAAAGTGCTAAAACAGCTGATGTAACCGCTACACCTACACCACCAACTATTACATCGGCTACTTACAATGCTTCAACAGGTGCTTTGGTGGTTACCGGATCGGCTTTTCCTGCTTTGGCTGGTGCTACCAACGATATAGTAACCAATAAATTTACGTTAACCGGAGAAGGGGGCACAACCTATAACCTTACCTCAGCTAATGTAGAAATCACATCATCAACAGCTTTTACCATAACGCTAAATGCTACAGATAAGAATGCTGTTGGCGTGATGTTGAATAAAAACGGAACCTCTTCTACCAGTGGAAGTACCTATAACCTGGCAGCGGCCGAAGATTGGGCTGCGGGAGAAAATCCTGCATCAGTTATTGTAGATGCAACCAATCCAATTACAGTATCCAATGTAGCAGCGCCTGCTATTACAAGTGCTACTTATAATGCTTCAACCGGAGCTTTAGCGGTAACCGGAACCGGTTTTCTTTCGTTATCAGGAGCTACCAACGATATTGTAGCTAACAAATTTACCCTAACAGGTGAAGGAGGTACTATCTATACCTTAACCAACACGGGTAATGTAGAAATCACGTCAGGAACAGCATTTACGCTAACGTTAAGTGCAGCCGATCAGGCAGGAGTTAATCTTATTGCCAATAAAAACGGTACCTCATCAACAAGTGGAACAACTTATAATTTGGCAGCAGCCGAAGATTGGGCAGCTGGAGCAGATGCAGCCGTTGTGGTAGCAGATTTAACCGGAAATGGTATTACCGTTTCTAATGTGGCTATTCCTGCAATCACCAGTGCTACTTACAATGCATCGACCGGGGCTTTAGTGGTAACAGGAACAAATTTCAGCTCTTTATCGGGCGCAACAAACGATATTGTCGCCAATAAATTTACTTTAGTTGGTGAGGGCGGTGCTATCTATACTTTAACAACTACGCCTAATGTAGAAATTACTTCTTCAACAGCATTTACGCTAACGTTAAATGCTACAGATCAGGCAGGGGTTAACCAGATCATAAATAAAAACGGAACCACTTCAACCAGCGGAACCACCTATAATTTGGCTGCCGCCGAAGATTGGGCAGCCGGAACAGATGCAGCCGTTGTAGTTGCAGATTTAACGGGTAACGGAATTACCGCAAGTAATGTTGCGGCACCAACCCTTGCCTCGGCAACTTATAATGCTACTACAGGCGTTCTTGCCGTAACCGGAACAGGATTTTTAAAGTTAAACGGCGCAACCAACGATATTGTAGCCAATAAATTTACCCTGACAGGTGATGGTGGTACAACTTACACCTTAACCACTACCTCTAATGTAGAAATCACTTCGGCGACAACATTTAGTTTAACTTTGAGTGCGGCAGATAGAACAGGAGTTAATCTTATTGCCAATAAAAACGGTATATCTTCAACAGATGGTACAACTTATAATCTGGCAGGAGCCGAAGATTGGGCAGCCGGTGCTGATGCAGCAGTTGTAGTTGCAGATTTAACAGGAAACGGGATTATTGTTTCGAATGTGGCAATTCCTACTATTACCAGTGCTACTTATAATGCTTCGACCCGAGCTTTGGTAGTAACCGGAACCAATTTCTTACCATTATCAGGAACTACAAACGATATTGTTGCCAACAAATTTACCTTAACAGGTGAGGGAGGTGCTACTTATACCTTAACCAATACCAGTAATGTAGAAATCACTTCTGCAACAGCATTTACCCTAACATTAAGTGCCGCAGATCAGCTTGGCATTAATCAGATCGTTAATAAAAACGGAACTGCTTCAACCAGTGGAACTACTTACAACCTTGCTGCAACCGAAGATTGGGCAGCCGGGGCAGATGCCGCAGTTGTGGTGGCCGATTTAACAGGTAATGGAATTACTGTAAGTAATGTAGCTGTTCCTGTAATTACTTCTGCAGCTTACGATGCCGCTACAGGCTTATTGACCGTTACCGGATCAGGCTTTTTAGCTAAAACAGGAGCAGCAAATGATATTTTGGCCAACAAATTTGCAATAACGGGTGAGGGAGGAATTACTTTCACGTTAACCGATACGCCTAATCCAGAGATTAGCTCGTCAACATCATTTACTTTAGCCTTGAGCCTTACTGATCAGGGAATAGTGAACCCACTTATTAACAAAAATGGTACCTCATCAACAGGTGGTACAACTTACAATTTGGCCGCTGCCGAAGATTGGGCAGCCGGAGCAGATGCAGCCGTTGTTGTTGCAGATTTAACCGGAAATGGAATTACAGCCAGCAATGTTGCTGTACCAACCCTTACATCAGCATCCTATAATGCCACTACCGGCGTACTTGCCGTAACGGGTACAGGCTTTTTAGCAAAAGCAGGTGCACTTAATGATATTGTAGCCAATAAATTTACACTTACAGGCGATGGTGGTGCAACTTACACCTTAACCACTACCTCTAATGTAGAAATAACTTCAACAACAGCATTTAGTTTAACTTTGAGTGCAGGAGATAGAACAGGGGTTAATCTTATTGCCAATAAAAACGGTACCTCTTCAACAGGTGGTACAACTTATAATCTGGCAGGAGCCGAAGATTGGGCTGCCGGAGCAGATGCAGCCGTTGTTGTTGCAGATTTAACCGGAAATGGTATAACAGTTTCAAATGTAGCTGTTCCAGCTATTACCAGCGCAACTTACAATGCTTCAACAGGTGCTTTGGTAGTAACCGGAACCAACTTCTTATTACTATCAGGATCGGCAAACGATATTACAGCTAATAAAATAGGTATTACTGCCGAAGGGGGTAGTACTTATACCTTAACCAACACTGCTGATGTAGATATTACTTCGGCAACAACGTTTACATTAACTTTAAGCGCCGATGATAAAGCAGCACTTAATCTGGTTGTAAATAAAGATGGTACATCATCAACTGGTGGAACAACCTACAATCTGGTAGCAGCAGAAGACTGGGCAGCCGGTGCAGATGCAGCTGTTGTTGTAGCCGATTTAACCGGAAATGGGGTTACTGCAAGTAGTGTAGCCGTACCGGTTATTACTTCAGCAACTTACGATGCCACTACAGGTGTATTAGCTGTAACAGGAACTGGCTTTTTAAAACTAAACGGAGCCACAAATGATGTTGTAGCCAATAAGCTAACTTTCAGAGGTCAGGGGGCAACAACATATACCTTAACCGATTCGCCTAATGCAGAGCTTGCCAACGGCACTTCATTCAGTATTACCGTTAGTGCAACAGATAAGTCGGCTTTAGCTTTATTAATGAATAAAGACGGCCTGACTGCAGCCGATGCAACCGTTTACAATCTGGCAGCAGCCGAAGATTGGAACGCGGGTGCTGCAGCGGCAGTAGTTATTGCTGATGCAACAAGTCCGGTAACTGTTTCGGGAGCAAAATCAAGAAATGCCGATTTAGCTTCATTAACAACCAGTGCCGGAACATATACACCAGTCTTTGCCGCCGGTACTACAAGTTACAGTATTAACGTGCCTTATACCGCCACAATAGCTACGGTTACAGCAACAAGGGCTGAAAGTCATGCAACATTAGAATCGAGTGTGGGAGCAGGAATTTACACCTCACTAACCAATGGTGCAGCTTCAACAGCTTATACGTTAGCTGATGGTGCAAATTCAATTAATGTTAGGGTTACTGCCGAAGAAACTACCGTTACCAAAACTTATACACTTACGGTAAACAAACAGGTAGCTGCATCAGTTGGTAATTTTGTATGGTTGGATTATAACCAAAATGGTGTACAGGATGGAGGTGAGCCAGGGGTAAACGGTGCAACCGTTACCTTAACCGGAACAGACATCTTTGCTAATGCGGTAAACTTAACAACCACAACAAACGCATCAGGCAATTATACATTCAGTAACTTAAATCCTTCGAGTGCTTATACAGTAGTGGTAACAGGTTATCCTGCTCGTTATACCAGCACTTATGATCTTGATGGAACAGGAACTGTTGGTGCAACTTTCGCACTTGCTTCAGGGCAAAACAGAACTGACGTAGATTTTGGTTTCTACGATCCGTATTATGCAAACGCCGATTTATCTGCATTAAGTACCACTGCCGGACTAACACCAGTATTTGCAGCAGGAACTACCACTTATACTGCAAGCGTTTTAACTGCAACTAATACTGTAAAATTAACTGCTACTGCACTTGCAGCTGGATCAACATTGCAAATCAATGCAAACGGAGCAGGCTATGTAGCCTTAACCAGCGGTGTAGAAACAGCAGACTTAGCTTTAAACTTTGGTAACAATACTTTTGATATTAAAGTTACTGCACAAAACGGAACTACAACAAAAACATATACCGTAACGGTTAACAGGCCAAATGCAAATCAAACGATCACATTTGCAGGTACTGCTTCAACTACTTATGGTACTGCCGATTTTGATCCGGGAGCAAGCAGTGCAACTTCAGGAATTAATACCATCACTTACACCAGCGGTAATCCGGCCGTAGCTACAATTGTAGCTGGTAAAATTCATATTGTAGCAGCAGGAACGGCAGTAATTACTGCAAAACAAGCTGCAAGTACCGGATTTAATGCCGCAACAGATGTAACTCAAACTTTAACTGTAAATGCAAAAGACCTTACCGGTAACTTCACTGCTGACAATAAGGTTTACAATGGAAACAATACAGCAAGTATATTAACCAGAACACTCACTGGTGTGGTAACAGGCGACGAATTAACTGTAACCCTAACGGGAGGTACTGCAACTTTCGATAACGCCAATGTAGCCAATAGCAAAACTGTAACTTCAGCGGGTATGACGCTTGGAGGAACAAAGGCTGCTAATTATACTTTATTATCTGTAAATACAACAACAGCTAACATTACCGCTAAAGATATCACTGGTAGCATTACCGCCAGCAACAAAGCTTATGATGGTAACAATACAGCAAGCATTTTAACCAGAACATTAACTGGCGTAGTAACAGGCGATGAAGCAGATGTAACCTTAACAGGTGGAACAGCAACCTTTGCTGATGCATTGGCCGCAACAGGTAAAACCGTTATTGCAACAGGTTTAACCTTAACCGGAACCAAAGCAGCAAACTACAACTTAACAGGCGTTGCTACTACTACAGCCAACATTACCGGCTTGGCTTTAACCGGTGCATTTACTGCCGATAACAAGACTTACGATGGCAATACCACAGCAAGTGTATTAACCAGGACCTTAACCGGTGTATTACCAGCCGATGCGGCCGATGTTACTCTAACCGGTGGTACAGCTACTTTCGGCACAGCCGATGCAGGTACGGGCAAAACCGTTACTGCCGCAGGTATGACTTTAGGTGGTACCAAAGCAGCAAACTATACCTTATCGTCTGTTGCAACAACTACTGCTAGTATTAACAAAAAAGATATTACCGGAACCATTACTGCAGGCAATAAGAGTTACGATGGTAATGCTACCGCAACACTTACTGGCAGAAGTTTAGTTGGTGTGCTGGCTGGTGATGTTGCAGATGTAACAGCCACAGGTGGTACAGCTACATTCAACAATGAAAATGTAGCTACCGGGAAAATCGTTACCTCAGCAGGCATTACAATTACCGGTACCAAAGCAGGTAACTATAACTTAACTTCAATAGCTACCACAACAGCCGATATAACTGCAAAAGATATCACCGGAACCTTTACTGCAGCTAATAAAGCTTATGATGGTAACACTACGGCAGGCATCTTAACCAGAAGCTTAACTGGTGTATTAGCGGGCGACGTTGCCGATGTAACTTTAACCGGCGGCACAGCTGCTTTTGCAACTGCCACAGTAGGTACGGGCAAAACGGTTACTTCAGCCGGAATGACCTTAGGTGGAACAAAAGCAGGTAACTACAACCTAACGAGTGTAGGCACTGCCTCTGCCAATATTACCGGATTGGCCTTAACAGGCAACTTTACCGCTGGTAATAAAGTGTACGATGGTAACAACACTGCAACGATTTTAACCAGAACCTTAACAGGTGTATTGGCCGCCGATGCTGCCGATGTTACCTTAACAGGAGGTTCAGCAACATTTGCTGATGCGGATAAAGGAACAGCTAAAACCGTTACCGCAACCGGCATGACACTTGGCGGAACCAAAGCAGCCAACTATACCCTTGGCTCGGTTAATACTACTACGGCCGATATTACCGCTAAAGACCTTACCGCAAGCTTCACAGCCGATAGTAAAGTGTACGATGGTAATACTACCGCTACCATTTTAACCAGAACCTTAACAGGTGTATTGCCTGCCGACTTAGCAGATGTAACTGTTAACAGCGGTACGGCAACATTCAATAACGAAAATGCAGGTACTGGCAAATCTGTAAATGCATCAGGTTTGGTATTGGCGGGAGCTAAAGGAGGCAACTATAATATCACTACTGTAAATGCAACTACAGCAAACATTACGGCTAAAAATATCAGCGGTAATTTTACAGCCGATAGCAAAGTTTATGATGGTAACACCAATGCCGCAATTTTAACCAGGACCTTAACAGGTGTATTGGCTGCCGATGTTGCTGATGTTAACCTAACAGGAGGTACAGCAAGTTTTGCAACAGCCAGCGTAGGCACAGGTAAAACGGTTACTTCAACAGGTATGGCCATTACAGGAACAAGAGCTGGTAATTACAACTTAACAGGTGTGGCGACTACTACTGCTAACATCACGGGATTGGCTATTACAGGTAATATTACAGCCGATAATAAAGTGTACAATGGCAATAACATTGCCGCTATCTTAACCAGGACCTTAACAGGTGTGTTAGCGGGCGATGCAGCAGATGTAACTTTAAGCGGTGGGACAGCAACTTTTGCCGATGCGAACAAAGGCACCGGTAAAACAGTTACTGCAACAGGCTTAACGCTAACAGGTGCTAAGGCTGCCAACTATACTTTGGCATCCGTTGGTACTACCACTGCCGATATTACAGCAAAAGATATCGCGGGTAACTTTACTGCCGATAACAAAGTGTACGATGGCAATACTACCGCAAATATCCTTACCAGAACTTTAACCGGTGTACTTGCAGGTGATATAGCCGATGTAACTTTAACCGGCGGAACAGCAAGTTTTGCCACTGCCAGCATTGGTACGGGTAAAACCGTAACTGCAACGGGTATGGGTTTGTCGGGTACAAAAGCAGGCAATTATAATTTAACAGGGATAGCTACTACTACGGCTAATATTACTGGTTTAACCATTACCGGTAACTTTACCGCTGGTAATAAAGTGTACGATAGCAATACCAACGCCACCGTATTAACCAGGACTTTAACCGGGGTACTGGCAGCTGATGCAGCTGATGTAACCTTAACAGGTGGTACTGCAAGCTTTGCCGATGCCAATAAAGGTACAGGTAAAACCGTAACAGCTGTAGGCATGACCATAACGGGCGCGAAAGCAGCTAACTATACTTTAGCTTCGGTTGCTACCACAACAGCCGATATTGCAGCAAAAGATATCGCGGGTAACTTTACTGCCGATAGCAAAACTTACGATGGTAATACTACTGCAAATATCCTGACCAGAACTTTAACCGGTGTATTGGCAGGCGATGTTGCCGATGTAACTTTAACCGGTGGAACCGCAAGTTTTGCCAATGCAAATGTAGGTACAGCTAAAACGGTATCGGCTACGGGCTTAACTTTAGCCGGAACCAAAGCAGCCAACTACAACCTAACAGGTGTAGCCACTGCAACTGCTAACATTACGGCAAAAAATATCGCAGGTGCATTTACGGCCGATAACAAAGCTTATGATGGCAACACCACAGCAACCATTTTAACCAGAACATTAACCGGAGTGATTACAGCCGATGTGGCCGATGTAACCTTAACCGGTGGCACAGCCAGCTTTGCCGATGCCAATATTGGTACAGGTAAAACGGTAACTTCAACAGGAATGGTTTTAGCCGGTTCAAAATCTGCTAACTATAATCTAACCGGAGTGGCCACCACAACGGCTAATATTGGGGTAAGAAATATCACCGGAACATTTACTGCTGACAGTAAGGTTTACGATGGTAATACTACAGCCACCGTATTAACCAGAAGCTTAACCGGTGTTTTAACCGCCGATGCTGCCGATGTTAATTTAACGGGAGGTACAGCGAGCTTCGCCGATGCAAATGTAGGTACAGCGAAAACGGTAACTGCAGCAGGCATGGCGCTTTCAGGTACTAAAGCAGCTAACTATAGCTTAACCGGTGTATCAACCACAACAGCAGCCATTACTGCGAAAACTGTAAATGGCAGCATTACTGCCGGCAACAAAATCTACGATGGTAATACTACTGCCACCGTATTAACCAGAAGCTTAACCGGTGTATTAACTGCCGATGTTGCCGATGTAACCTTAACCGGCGGAACTGCTGCTTTTGCAGATAAAAACATAGGAACGGGTAAAACCGTAACCGCAACCGGTATGGCTTTGGCTGGTACCAAAGCAGCTAACTACAGCCTGTCATCAGTTGCAACCACTACCGCAAACATCAGTGCAAAACCAATTACGGTTACTGCCGATGCGAAAACAAAAGTTTATGGTAGCACCGATCCGGTATTAACCTATATACTTTCTACAGGTGCCCTGGCCACAGGCGATGCTATTACAGGTAGCTTGAGCCGTGCAGCCGGAGAGAATATTGGCAACTATGCAATTGCACAGAATACCATATCAGCCGGAACAAACTACATTATTACTTACACACCTGCCGACCTGGTAATTACCAGAAAAGCGCTTGTAATTACAGCCGACAATAAAAACAAAAACTTCGGCGCAACTAACCCTGCACTTACCGCAAGTTACAGTGGCTTTGTGGGTACCGAAACCAGCGCGGTGTTAACCAGTCCGGTAGTGTTAGCTACAACTGCTACTACTACATCATCAGCAGGTAATTATCCGATTACAGCCAGTGGTGCAGCAGCGGCCAATTACAGCATCACTTATGTTGCGGGTACACTAAGCATTAATCCGACAGCACAAACCATTACGTTTGCAGCGCTGCCAAATAAGCTGGATACCGATGGTACCTTTACCTTAACTGCAACCGCAAGTTCAGGTTTACCGGTAACTTATACCAGCAGTAACCCTGCAGTAGCAAGGATCATTAATGGTAACCAGGTTGAGATCCTGAAAGCAGGTGTAATTAACATTACCGCCAGTCAGGCAGGGAATGCCGATTACCAGGCAGCAACCAATGTGGTGCAGTCGTTCACTGTAATCGAGAACCCGCCACCGGTAATTACCATTACCAGCAACAAAGGCAATAGCATTAGCAAAGGCGAGGTTGCTGTACTTACAGCAAGTGGAGCTTTAACTTATCAGTGGTCGAATGCAAATGGTATCCTTAGTGGACAAAACAATGCTTTATTAACTGTTAGGCCATCTCAAACCACCACCTACACGGTAACCGGTTTTAACCAGTATGGACGTAGCAGCACCAAAACCTTTACCCTTGAGGTAAGGGCCGATTACCAGGTGCTGAATATTATGAACGTAATTACCCCTAACGGCGATGGTAAAAACGATACCTGGAAAGTAGAGAATATCGATATGTATCCAAACAATACGGTTAAAGTATTTGACCGTTCAGGAAAAATTGTATTCGAAATGAAAGGCTATGATAACAGCTGGGGTGGTACTTTCAGGGGATCGGTAGTGCCGGAAGGTGCTTATTATTACATCATTGATTTCGGTCCCGGAGTTGGTGTGAGAAAAGGATATATCACAATTGTAGGTAATAACTAAGATTTAACCTGCCATAACCGGTTTAAAACACTGGTTATGGCATAAAAAAGTATAAAGATGAAAACAAGGAAAATGCTTATCACATTGGTGATGTTCGGTCTCAGCATCCCGGCCTTTGCGCAGCTTAACCCTATGGGCAGTATGTACTATCAAAACCTTTATTTAAGCAATCCGGCCATGGCCGGTATCGAAAAGGGATGGGAGCTCAATGCAGGTTATAAGGCACAGTGGACTTCCATTGAAGGCGCACCTACCATGCAGGCAGTAACTGCAACCTACGGTACGCAAAGTAACAAGGTTGGGGCAGGATTATCATTTTACAATGAGAACGCAGGTGTGATCCAGCGTACCAGTTTAAAAGGTACTTATGCCTATCACTTACCGCTTAACAACGAATCGAGCTACCTCGATTTTGGATTGTCGGCAGGTATTATGAACGAGTGGATAGATTTTAGTAAAATAAGGGGCGACCAGGGCGATTTGTCGTTAACCAACTTTAACCAGCGTAAACTATACTTCGATGGCGATTTCGGGATTGCTTTCCGCAACCAGAATTTAAATATCCAGGCGGCGCTGCCCAACATGAAACGTTTCTTTAACCGCGATGTAGCCAGAACAGTGGTAGACCGCGCAACTTATTTTGCTGCAGTAAGCTACAAATTCCTGAACCCTAATAAAGTGTTAAGTGTAATTGAGCCAAAGTTTAGCTACAGAGGTATTGATAACTACCGTGATATTGTTGATTTAGGATTAAATACCCAATTCTGGACCAACAAGCTATTGTTAAGCACCATTTACCACAGCAGCAACAGCGTTTCGGTAGGTGCAGGTACAACCTATCAAAATCAACTGTCTATTTTAGTGATGTACACCACAAATACTTCGGCTTTACAAAATTATGCCAATGGCGAGTTTGAAGTGGGTTTAAAATACAATTTTAAATAAAATTTAAACTGCAAAATTAGGATAGGGGAATAAACCTTACCTGTCAGTTGTTTCAGCATGAAATCCTTTTTATCAGAAATCTCACCGATCCTTTCTTTTTTAGATAGGATCGGTTTGCTTTATAAGCTAACTGAAATCGACGGTCAAACCTTTCTTCCGGGCTTGAAGCTTAGCAAGGGGACCTTAATTATCGATATCAATAAGCTGCTCTATCCCGGCGATATTTTGCATGAAGCCGGCCACCTGGCCTGCATGCCTCCCGAAATCAGACAAGGAATGAGCGATGATTTGGTACCTTCCGATCTCCACCAGGGTGGGGAGATGATGGCCATCGCATGGTCTTATGCAGCCTGCATTCACCTTAATATCGATCCAACAGTGGTGTTCCATGAAAATGGGTATCAATCAGGCGGAAAAAACATTATTGAAAATTTTCAACAAGGATCTTTTATGGGAGTTCCACTGTTGCAATGGTGCGGTATGACTTTCGATAATGTACAAGCTGAAAAAAATCAAGCCCAACCGTTTCCGTATATGCAAAGCTGGCTATGCGAAAACAGACCTGCTTAAAGGTTTATTAGTTCATTTGTCATTGGTTCATTAGGCTAACCCATAGTCTGACTCAGTCCCAGCTCCAAACTCGTTACGCCCAACTCAATCATGATGGTCACCCTGAGCGTAGTCGAAGGGCCGTATGTCACTTACCCTAAGTATTGGTTCATTAGGTTAACCCATAGTCTGACCCAGTCCCAGCTCCAAACTCATTACTCCCAACTCAAATGCAATTGTTTTTGTGCTTACTATAATCTCTGCGTTCTCTGTGCTTTTCTCTATTCGCTCTGTGGTTAAATAGCCACGGATGCACGGTATAACACGGAAGATTTTTGTGCGTTTGCGGTTCCTATAATCTTTGTGCCCTCTGTGCTTTTCTCTATTCGCTCAGTGGTTAAACAGCCACGGATGCACGGCATAACACGGAAGATTTTGCATCTATGGGCTTACTATACTTTGCGGCCTTCTCTTTGCGTACTTTGCGGTTAAAACAGTCACGGATGTACGGCATAGTACGTATAGTTTTTGTTTACTATAATCTCTGCGTTCTCTGTGCTTTTCTCTGTCCACTCTGTGTTTAAATAGTCCCAGATGCACGGTATAACACGGAAGCTTTTGCGTCTATGGGCTTACTATACTTTGCGGCCTTTGCGCCTTTGCTTTGCGTACTTTGCTGTTAAAACGCCTGCGGTACTAACTCAATCTCCAGCAACAGTTTAATAATATTCGCTATAATCGGGTTCTCATCGTCACTTCTCCAGTTCAGGTACAAATCGGTTGGGTAGGGTAGCTGAATGTATCTGATACCCGGTATAGCATGATAGACATACGAATCGGGCAAGATAGCCACCCCGAGTTTCCGACGAACCAGCGCGATAATCGTTGAACCAAATTCAGAGTGCAGATAAACATTGGGCTGGATACCAAAAGATTTAAACACATTTTTAATGATGTGGTTATAGCTGCTACCTTCATCCTTAACCGGTAAGATAAATTTTTGGGCGGCCAGCACCTCGCGACTAAGCTCCTCCACACTTTTCAGCGGATGATCGTCGGGCACCACCAGCGCCAGATGGTCAGTATAGATTTTTTTTGCGCTAATTCCATCAATGGTATTCTTATCGCGGGTAATCACCACGTCGAGTTTATAGTTCGCTAAAAATTCCTGTTGATTTTCGTACATCACCTGCACAAGCTCAATCTGCAGTTTGGGAAACTCTTCATTTATCCTCGAGGTGATTTGCGGCACCAGCGATCCTGAAATAGAATCGGGATGTGCAATTCTTATCGTTCCGTATTCGCCCAGCTGAATCTGGCTCGCAAACTTATGGATGTGGCTGATTTCGTTGAACTGTTTCATCCACTTTTCCTTCATGAACTTGCCTGCTGCAGTAAGCTTTACATTGCGCTTGTTACGGATAAAAAGCTGGATATCCAGTTCCTGCTCCAAAGCCTGGATCTGCCGGCTTAATGCCGATTGCGTGATGTTCATCTTAGCGGCCGTTTTCCAGAAATGAAGTTCGTCGGCCAGAGTTAAAAAATATTTGATTTGTTGCAGATCCATTATTGCAATTTATGCATTAATAAATGATAAAATAGCATTTTATTGAATTATTCAGTAGCTTATCTTTGTGCTATTATTCCGCTTTACAAGTCAGCAAACAATATAAAATGCATCAATTAACCCTACAACAGGTCGGCCCGTCGGCTATTTTAACATTGCAGTCTATTAGCCGGCAAATCTTTTTTGAAGCCTTTGCCGATACAACCAGCGAAGCCAACATGAAAGCCTACCTGGATTCGAGTTTTTCGTACGATAAACTGATGGCGGAACTCGAAAACGCTAACTCTCAGTTTTACTTTGCTCTTTTTGAAGGGAATGTAGTAGGTTATTTAAAATTGAACACCGGTGATGCGCAGACTGAACAAGAACTGGCAGAAGCACTCGAAATTGAACGCATTTACGTGCTGGCAGCTTTTCACGGCCAAAAGGTAGGGAAGGCGCTCTTAAATAAAGCTTTCGAAGTTGCCGCGGAACTTCAATGTAAAACCATTTGGCTGGGGGTGTGGGAAAATAACCAGCGGGCGCTCCGTTTTTATACCAAAGCAGGTTTCGAAGTATTTAACTCACATATTTTTCGGTTGGGCAACGACGAACAGACCGATTTGATGATGAAAAAACAATTATAAGCATGGGCAAAAAAAATATTTTTCTGGTATTACTCGTTATAGGCACTGCTTTTTGGGGGATATCTTTTTCGGTAACTAAATTATCGATCAGCAATCACTCACCACAACTTTTTTTACTTTATCGTTTTGTGGGAGCAACACTGGTGCTGGCAATTGTTTTCCGCAAAAAATTAAAGCACCTGAGTTATAAAAGCATTGTTTCGGGTGCCTTGCTGGCCATTCCGCTGATGCTGGGCATTGGACTGCAAACCCTGGGTATTAAACTCACTTCGGCTTCGCAATCTGCATTTTTAGCTGGTACCTGCGTGGTTATTGTACCCTTACTAAAAATGGCTTTGTATAAAAAGGTACCGCACCTTAAAATCTGGATTGCAGCAAGCCTTTCGTTAGTAGGTTTGTTTATTATTTCTGTTAAAAATGGTTTTTCAGTTAATGCAGGCGATATGTTTACCATTGGCGGTGCCATCGCTTTTGCCTACTACCTGATCAGGGTTGAAGAAGAATCGGCCAGGATAGATATCGTGGCTACCATTGTACCCATGTTTGCCACTTGTGCGCTGCTTACATTTGGCGCGGTTGTCTGGAGCACATCAGAAAGCTTGTTGCCAGCCGATAATACCTTTTGGTTCGGCGTTATTTTCTGTTCGCTTTTTTCAACAGCCTACATGTATTCCGTATCCAACATGGCGCAACAATATATCAGTGCCGAGCGGGTAGCCGTAATTTACCTTTTAGAACCTATATTCGGAGCACTTGCTGCAGCTTATCTCATTGGCGAGGTAATTACCTGGCAGCTTTTAATAGGCGGACTATTTATCTTTGCTGGTATGGGCATTTCTGAACTTAAATTGAAAATTTTTAGAAATATGTTCAGGCCGGCAGGTAAAACCCTTACAACCCATTTAAATAAACACTAATTTGAACCTAATATGGACGCGTTAAAATTCAGGACTGCAACCCGCAACGATTTGCCCCGAATTGTGGAAATCTATAACTCTACAGTACCTACCAGATTGGCAACTGCAGATACCGAACCTGTATCGATAGCCAGTCGCGAACAATGGTTTAATGAGCACGATAGCAGCCGGCCACTATGGGTAGTAGAAGATGCGCAAAACCATATGCTTGGTTGGGTGAGTTTTCAATCTTTTTATGGCAGGCCAGCTTACCAGGCCACAGTTGAAATCAGCATTTACATCGATCCGGAGAGCAGGGGGAAAGGGCTTGGCAAAAAGATACTGGAATACTGCATTAATCAGGCACCCAATTACGGTATCAAGACACTTGTTGGTTTTATATTTTCGCACAACACAGCTAGCCTGCGCTTGTTCCAGCAATTTGGTTTCGAGCAATGGGGACAACTGCCTGATATCGCAGTTTTAGATGGTGTAGAAAAAAGCCTGACGATACTGGGTAAAAGAATTAAAGCATAAGTCGATAATTTGGTTCGCAAATAGCCACGGATTCCTGGAATACACGGATTGTTTTAGTGTTTTTGTGGTTAATCAAATGCTTAGTTCCCTCAGTGTTATGTAAAACGGCCACGGATGCCCGGAATACACTGGATTGTTTTACAAGTGTCTTATTTTCCTCTGTGTTTTTTCTCTGTGGGCTCTGAGGTAAAATAGCCACGGATGCACGGAATATACAGATATTATTTTGCTACATTTTACTTAGCGCCCTCTGCGCCTTCCTCTCTGCGTACTTTGTGGTTAAAATAGCCGCGGATGCCCGGAACACACGGACATGTACCTTAGCGCCCTCTGTGTTTTTTCTCTGTGGGCTCTGTGGTAAAATAGCCACGGATGCACGGAATACACAGATATTATTTTGCTACATTTTACTTAGCGCCCTCTGCGCCTTCCTCTCTGCGTACTTTGTGGTTAAAATAGCCACGGATGCCCGGAACACACGGACATGTACCTTAGCGCCCTCTGTGTTTTTTCTCTGTGGGCTCTGTGGTAAAATAGCCACGGATTCCCAGAATACACAGATATTAATTTGCTGCATTTTAATTAGCGCCCTCTGCGCCTTCCTCTCTGCGTACTTTACGGTTAAAATAGCCACGGATGCGCAGAGTACACGGACAGCTTTACGTAGAACTCCAATTCCCCCTTCACTTTCCAACTCATTTTACTTACTTTGCAGCCATAACCAGATATTAATTAAATGGAGAAGAAGTTGATCAACACCGAAGCACGTACCATTAAACTCGTTAAAAACCGGTCAGACATAGGTGCTGGTACACGCGGTTCGGATATGGGGATCGATGCCATCGAGATTGCTGCCATTAACAAGGGCAGCGATTATTTTAACAGCTTTCCTTTTGTTGACGTAGAAACACATAACGAATCTATTTACGATAAAGACCGCAACACCTTTGCCAAGCGTATTGGTCAGGTATTGCAGCAGTGCACGCGATTGGCCGAAACGGTAAAACAAACGCTGGTCCTTGGTCATTTCCCGCTCGTGTTTTCTGGCGATCATTCTTCTGCCCTGGGTACTATCAGTGGTGTAAAGGCCGCTTATCCCGATCAAACACTGGGCGTGGTATGGATCGATGCACACGCCGATTTGCATTCTCCCTATACTTCACCTTCAGGTAACATCCATGGTATGCCAATTGCAGCTGCTTTGGCTAACGATAACCCGGCGTGCCACATCAATGAAGTAAGTGGCGAAACCTTAACCCATTGGGACCGTATGAAAGCCATTGGTACTCCAGCTCCTAAGCTCAAACCCGAACATCTGGTGTATTTCGGAGTGCGCGATACCGAGCAGGCCGAAGATTGGTTGATGGAGCAGGAAGCGATCCGCAATTACCGGGTAGATGAAGTGCGGTACCGTGGTCTGGCTACCTGTGTAGAAGAAGCCCTGCACAGGCTCTCTGCCTGCAACCTCATTTATATTTCTTTTGATGTAGATAGCATGGATTGCGACCTGATTTCTGATGGTACAGGTACACCAGTTGCCAAAGGGTTCGATCAGTATGAAATAATCGAAATCATTAACCGGATAATCGACTCGGGCAAGGTTGCTTGTTTAGAAGTGGCAGAGGTTAATCCTTTACTCGATAACAAAGGCAATAAAATGGCCGAAACCGCCTTCGAAGTGCTGAAAGCTGTAACTGGTCGTTTAAGTGATGTTCTTGTTTAACGATCTCTTTTAAGTTAATTTCTTAATATCCTTAATCCCTTAATGGTTTAATTATTTATCATTAAGAAGTTAGGATTATTAAGGATGTTTTATTTGAAATGTTAAAATAGCCACGGATACAAGGAATACGCTGATATTACTCGTTATGTTTTACTCAGCGCCTTTCTCTCTTTGTGGTTAAACAGCCACGGATGCACGGAATACACGGAAATTATTCCTTTTTTACTTAGCGACCTCAGTGCCTTCTTCTCTGTGTGCTTTGTGGTTAAATAGCCACGGATGCACGACACAGATATTAATTGGTTTACTTAGCGCTCTCTGCGCCTTTATCTTTGCGTGCTTTGCGGTTAAAACAACTCCCCGCATCCTAAACACTCCCTACAACTTCCTCAATTTTCCCTAAAATATATTCCACTGCTTTTTCGCGGATTTCATTTCGCTCATCATCAGTTCCATCGGCTTTAATTACTGTTTCGAATTGATGAAATGCTTTATACCAGATAGCAACATAGATTTGGCCAACTTCTCTTTCAATAATGTAATCGGTTGTGGGTAGGGAGGCCACACCTGTAACGGCAACCGCAATAGAAGCGTCGGGGTAGATTTCTCTTAAACCTGCACACATGGCGAAAGTTGTTTCTTTAGATTCGGCGGTATGCTCTGCTATAATTTGTTCATCAACACCCAGTACTTTCGTTTTAACCGTAGCATCGTAAGTTACAATACTGCCTTTTAATATAGCTGAGGCGCCAGAAACCGAAGCGATTGTGCTTGATAATAAGCCTGCGGTGATGCTTTCGGCACAAATTAGGGTTAGCCCTTTATCTCTTAAAAAGTTGTTGAAACTGGCGATGCGTGTTTGGGAGATCATAATATTAGATTTTTGTTCAAGATATTGATTATTTGGTTCATTCGTTCATTTGTCATTGGTTCATTAGTACTAAGCCATCGTTTAACCATATCCCAACTCCAAATTTAAATATACTCGTCATTTCGAGCGCAGTGTAGCGTAGTCGAGAACCACGCAGTGCTCAGCGAAGCTAAATCTATTTAAAGATCTCTCCATTTCGCTGCGCTTCAGTCGAGATGAGGATCTTCTATCGGGACTGTCAATGGTAGTAGAGTCAAAGGGTACTTAATTGTAACCTAACCAAAAGAACAACTCCCGCAGATGCTGATCACGAAGTAATTATTAAACTGAAAGAACATTAAAAAATGCTATTAAGCACAAGAAGGTGCTCAACATCAAATGCTGAACACCCTCTTGATTTTTAGTTATTGATTATTGGTTTTTGATCATTGATTATGGGTCCTTGATCCTTGGTTATTGAATATTGGTTATTCATTCCCCACCATTACCAACCCAAATAATAATCCTTATCTAACCAAACCGGACGCTTGAGACCGAAATAATCTTGCAGCATCAGTTCGGCCACACAGAAAGCGCCCTCAACCCAGCCTTGCTGATCAGAATAAGCCTCACCAATAATGTGGATCTGCTCGTCTACTACCGGTTTTCGCATGTAAGGCATTACCTTATCAACCGAGTAACCCGCTTTCCAGGCGTGATAGCCTGCACCAAAAGGTTCGTCGGTCCAATCCCTGAAATAGGTTACATAAGGTTCGGGGATGGTTACCTGCGCACCATGCAGTTCGCGCAACTGGTTCATTAACTCATCTACCATCAGTTTAGTGGCCTGCACACTGTCTAATTCGTGTAGTTCCTTTAGCGAAGCTGATTGGGCTGGCTTTACTTCGAAAAGCAATTTATCATCGCTAAGTGCTTTCCAGAAAGTTTCGGTTTCCATATCTCCGTAACTGCCCAACAACATCGAGTTATTGGTTTGCGGATCGGTTCCGAAATAATAACATTGGCGCATCGGTAAATCGGTAATTGAGTGACCTGAATCAATGCCCAGTTCTTTCCACCATGGATAAGTAAAGCCCATTAATATTTTAAATGCCGGTTCCATAATTACCGAACGGATATTGTTGTTCAGCACCGCATTTTCGTTTATATCAAAGAAGAAATTATCCTGATCTAAAAGCTCGAGTGATTTCCGCGGCATAGCAAGCACAAGGGTGTTGGCGTACACTTTCCATTTGGTATTGGTTTCGATGTTTAAGAAAGTAAGCTCGTATTTATGCGTATGGATAAACGGATGCGTTTTGGTAAAAGTAAGCAGCTTGTTTTTCGCCCATATACAAGCGCCGGCATGGTCGGTATAGGCATTGGCTACCGCATAGGCAATGCTATCGTAACCCTCTTCAATGGTTTTGTAAATGGTACCAGCCGAGAAATCGCCCACCATGTACGGAAAAGCTTCGGCCGAATTCCAGTTAATTGTATTCGAATAATAACCCCCGGCATTGGCTAAAAATTCGTAACCCTCCTGCGAAACCTGGTCTTTAATCAGATTCCAGAAACCCAGGTCGTTTACCAGACGTTTATCGTAAGGCGAGTTCGGGAAATTGTACACCAGTTTCGGCTTAATATCGTCCCAATCGCGACTCGTTAGCTCAAAAGAATAATCATAAATACCAGTACCTTTAATAATCTTGTCGCCATAGGTTTTGGCCACCCATGGATCGGCCATCAATACATCGTAAATAATTTTATTGAATAGCTGATCAGAACTGAAACCCAAATCATCGTCATTGAGGTAGTAGCGGGTAGATAGTTTTTCGCCATAGCGTTGCGCCACATTCCAGGCATCCTGTTTAAAATATTGCTTACGCAGATAGAACAACAACTCAGCAGGATTGCCCATCGGAAAGGGAACTGGTGTCATTTTATCTTTAAGTACTGGCGTACGTTTGGCCGGATCTTTTTCGCTAAGCGGATAACCTTCAATTAAAGTGGTTACAATTTGCTGCGAGGTAAGGTAACGCATGCCGCCCAATTCGCCCCAGAAATTCATTCCCGGCATAATTACCGATTCCAGTCTGCCGCCAAGTTTATCGTTCATGTCAAAAATCTGCACCTGACTGGCATTGTATTTTTGATCGGTTACCAGGCGGTAAGCAGTGTACAATCCAGAGGTTCCGGCACCAATAATGGCGACTTCAGTTTTTAAATCGGGTTGCATACCCGTGTTTAAAGGTGTGTTTTTGTTCATAATGAGGTAGTTTTTAGATTGCTTTAAAGAATTTTTGTCCCAGTTGGAAAGGTGTAATATCGAAATCGGTGTGTCCGTCCAGTACCAGATCAGACATGATTTTGCCTAAGAAAGGGGTGAATTTTGCTGCCCAGCCTGTGGCGTATAACACTATGTTTTTATGATTGGGTACATAGCTCGGTGCAAAATCAATTAACAGTTCTTTGTTAGGGATGGTGCTTAGCGCGATTAAGCAGGTCGAAGTATATTCGGGCTCAGTGCTTAAGCCTGTCATGTGATCTTTTACCCATTCGGCCGTATAACCCAGTTCTTGTTGATTTGGAATTAAAGTCCTTTCATTTGGTTCATCTAAAGGCGTAATTACGAAATCGGGTGCTACGCGAATATATTCCGGGTGATCCCAGTCTACCGAAGGGAAGCCATAAAACTGGTTGCCGTTTTGGCCATCTGCATTTTGAAACACAAACCAGGTAGGGTATTGTATGGTAGGATCTGTTTTTTTAAAGTAAGCCGACGACATATTCCAATATGTAGCTTCGATTTTAAAATCGAGCAGGTTAATTACGCTGTTGATATAGGGGCCGGGAATAATAGATAGCTTTTCGGTAATGTAAATGCCATTTGGTGTTTCAATTTCGAAAAGTTTCCCCATCTGATTGATTTTGAGCACAGGAGAGTTCTCTTTCAGTTCGACTGTCTCTTGTTTCTGGCACAAACCTAACAGCGTTTCGATTGTAGCTTTAAAATTAATACTGGCACCATCGGGTTGAAAAAGTCCTGTGTAAGTTTCGGGCAGGTTTTTGAAGTGGTATTTTTCTTCAATTTCTCTGGCTGTTAAAGTGGTGTACGGAACGTTTAAAGCTTTCAGCGCTTCTTCGGCCTCGGCAATATTACCTTCGGTTGAGTGTACTGCCGGATCGCCAAACCATAAGGTGCCTACCTTATCCAGCAAGGAGGTGCCCGTTTCTCTTTCCAGCTCATCCCAATAGGGTTGTGCACTTAAAGCCATTTGTACCATGTACTCGTCAGGGTAGGGAATGCGGAACTGGCGCGATACGCCTGCCGAGCTTCCGAGTTGGTTAACAAAAGTAAACTGCTCGAGTACAAGGGTTTTAGCCTTTCGTTTACCCAGGTGATAGGCGGTAGCCAGGCCGATAGCCCCACCACCGATAACAATTACGTCGTAATTTTCTGTAGTCATAAGTTGTATGTTTTATTCTTTTTTGGAATAAGTTCGAAAACAAATAAATTGGAGGAGCCTGGTACTCAATCTTGGTAATCTGACATAGATTGAGCTAATAGATAGTAGCCACTAAAAATTAAAATTGTATTCCTTATGCCGGTAAATTGGTTACGGCAGGGGAGGAAAACCGAACAAGATTACGGTATCCGCTAGCATTGCTAACAGGAAATAAGGGTTGGGGAATGAATGGGGACATTTGGAGCTAATTTAGTTTATGGGGACCTAAAATAAATAAATCTGTAAGTGTTTGGTTATCTCAAAAATAAATAATAAACTACAAATTTTTTATACTCAATTGTAAGTAATTTGTTAGTTGGTTCACTGGTTCATTCGTCATTTGTTCATTAGTGCTAACCCATAGTTTAATCCTGTCCAAACTCCAAACTCAACACTCCCAACTCAACAAGGTTGTCATTCTGAGCCTGTCGAAGGGCATAGGCCATATTAAGTTAAGGTTACTTCTTCCGGAGTTGCTGAAACAAGTTCAGCAGGACGAATATGGAAAAGATGATACTTAATGCTAAATGTCCTTCATGACCATTTTTTTGGTCATTGGTTATTGTTCAATTGTTTATTTATTTGTAATTTTCTTTATCCTCATCAAAATATTACCCTTATGGCTGCTATTAAAACCACCCTGAACGATGCAAGTGTAACCGATTTTATCAACACCTTTGCCGAAACCGAACAAAGGCGAAAAGATGGTTTCGAACTGTTAAAAATAATGGAAGATTATACCGGTTATGAAGCCAAAATGTGGGGACCCAGTATGATTGGTTTTGGTACTTATCATTACAAATCGGAGCGGAGCAAGCAAGAGGGCGACTGGCCGCTGGTAGGTTTTTCGCCACGCAAAACAGCCATTTCGCTATACGTTTACATGGGTACGCCCGTTAACGAAGCTTTGCTTAAAGAATTAGGTAAATTTAAAATGGGTAAAGGCTGTATTTACGTTAATAAGCTCGCCGATATCAATATCGAAGTGTTAAAGAAAATGATTAGCGAAACCATCATGCGGTTACAGGAAAAGTTTCCTGCTAAAGGTTAGGTTTTTTGGTTCACTGGTTCATTCGTCATTTGTTCATTGGGGCTAACCCATAGTTTAACCCTGTCCAAACTCCATACTCACCACTCCCAACTCAAACACGGCTGTCATTCTGAGGGTTAATTTTTTTTCATAAAAAACAATATTAGTGACATCCCCTTCGGAGTCGTCATTGTGAGGTACGAAGCAATCTTACTACTATGGTTGGGAAAAAGCATTGATTCAGTTTCAACTAGCGATCGTTGTAAGATTGCTTCGTTGTGCCTCCTCACAATGACGATTCTTCTACAGGATCTGTCAATAGTAGCATAGTTGAAGGGCGTAGCGCGAGCCCGCTTCAAAGTAGTGTTCTTACCTGTCTAAGGTGGTAAAAAAATACAACGAAACCTTATTTTTCACCAGCTTATCTGGCTAAGTATTTAGAAAAATCAACGTAGAATATCTACCTTAGTAAAAGCAATGGTAGCAACAAAATGGGGCTTCCCAGTAAATAATGCCAGTTTTTACCGCAAAATAAGCTAACATGAAATCACTTTCAGATGTTTCCCTTCAAAGCGCACCTCAAACTGCCTATAGCGGAAATGTAGCCATTAAAAAGGTACAGGATGGGGTCGGCCACGAACATCATGATCTGCTGGCCATCGAAGAACCATTGGAAATCAGGCTTACAGGTAGCAAAGGGGGACAGCAGTTGTTAAGCAGTATTTCGGTAACCATGCGCACACCTGGTAATGATGAGGAACTGGCCAAAGGTTTCCTGTTTACCGAGGGAATTATAAACTGCGATGCCGAATTGCAAAAATCGGAAGTATTTGTATGTGGCGAAGGCCGTGAGAATATCATAACACTGGAACTAAAATCTGGCGAAATTCCAGATTTATCGTCCAGCGAACGCAATTTTTATACTACCTCCAGTTGTGGCGTTTGCGGAAAATCTTCTATTGCAGCCATTCGTACCCGGCAGTCTTTCTCAGCGGCAACCATTAACCAGGGCTGTATCGATGGTGAGATCCTTTTGCAGTTACCCGCTATCATGCAAAGTCAGCAAGATTTGTTTTCCGCAACAGGCGGATTGCATGCCTGCGGTCTTTTTAATACCCGGGGAGAACTACTCGATTTAAAGGAAGATGTAGGACGGCACAATGCCCTCGATAAGTTGATTGGAAAGGCCTTTGCCGAAGGTTTATTGCCGCTTAGGGAGCATGTTTTATTGCTTAGCGGCCGGGCAAGCTTTGAACTGGTACAAAAGGCAGCCATGGCAGGCATCGCCACTATTGCGGCCATTGGCGCGCCATCCAGTCTGGCTGTTGAGCTGGCCATCGAATGCAATATTACCTTGATCGGTTTCCTGCGGGGCAGAAATTTTAACATTTATACAGGCGCTGAGCGCATTAAATAATACAGACATGAAAATACGAATTAAAGGCAATTTTATCAGATACAGGTTAACGCGCCCGGAAGTAGAAGGCCTTTCTGCAAATAACACTTTGTCTGAAACCGTAGATTTTGGCAACCGCAAGCTCATCTATAGCATCAGCTGTACGAATGATGATGCGCTTTCGGCTACTTTTATAGGTGATGAAATTAACCTCAGGTTTCCTGAAGCCTGGCTCGCCGAATGGAAATCGACAGATAAAGTTGGTTATAAAGGAACATCAGGTGCACTCAGTATTTTGCTGGAGAAAGATTTTACCTGTTTAGACAATGTCGAAGAAGACCAGCGCGATCATTATCCCAACCCACTTTTGAGTCAGAACAAATGAAAAAGCTAAAAGTAGTGCCCAATCCCGAAAATCCGGAGAAATTACTGAACCTGAAATATACACCGGCCAAAAACTGGGCTGCAGGCATTCCCGGGGTAGTGGCTGCTTTCGGCGATCTGATTGAAGAAGGGATCCCGTTTCGCGGCACGCGTGCTTTATTTAGCATGAACCAGAACGGTGGCTTCGATTGCCCCAGTTGTGCATGGCCCGATCCGGATGATGAACGTTCGCCAATTGGCGAATATTGCGAAAACGGCGTGAAGGCACTGGCAGAAGAGGCGACTTCAAAAAAAGTTACCGAAGCGTTCTTTACCGAAAATTCGGTTGTAGACCTGGCGAGGTTAACCGATTTCGAGATCGGGAAGAAAGGACGGCTTACTTCGCCCATGTTTTTGCCCAAAGGAGGTACACATTATCAGCCCATAAGCTGGGATGATGCCTTTAAAAAAATAGCGGCGCATTTAAACGCACTTAATTCTCCAGACGAGGCTATTTTTTATACCTCTGGGCGTACCAGTAATGAAACCTCATTCCTCTATCAGCTTTTTGCAAAAGAATTTGGCACCAACAATATGCCCGATTGTTCTAACATGTGCCACGAAACCTCGGGCACGGCACTCTTACCAACCATTGGCATCGGAAAAGGTACGGTAAAACTCGACGATTTTTATCAGGCAGAGGTGATTGTGGTGATTGGCCATAATCCCGGAACCAATGCCCCACGTATGATGACGGCCTTGCAAAAGGGTAAAAATAACGGAGCAAAAATCATCGCCATTAACCCGCTTCCAGAGGCCGGGCTGATGGGGTTCCGGAATCCACAAGCCCTGAACGGCATTTTGGGCATTGGCGAACATTATTCGGACCTTTACCTGCCTGTAAAAATAAACGGGGATATGGCTTTGCTGAAAGCAATAGGTCTGTTGCTGGCGCGCGAAGAAGCGCTTACACCCGGTCTGGTTTTCGATCATGAGTTTATCCGCGAGAAGACAAGCGGGTCAGCAGATTACCTTGCACAATTCGAAAATTATCAACTCGATGAGCTTGCTGCAGCTGCAGGTTTATCTGTTGCCGAAATTGAAGCTGTTGTTGAAATACTGGCGCATAAAAAGCGGATTATCTTTGCCTGGGGAATGGGGCTTACCCAACAACCCAATGGCGTGGATATGATTCGCGAAATTGTAAATATTCTGCTGTTGAAGGGAAGTATTGGCAAGCCGGGAGCAGGTGTATGTCCGGTAAGGGGGCACAGCAATGTACAGGGAAACCGTACCATGCTCATTAACGAAAGGCCAACGCAGCAGCAACTGGATAGGATCAGAGATGTTTTTGGTTTCGAACCATCCAGGGCACACGGTTATAATGTAGTAAGCGCCATTAAGGCCATGCACAAACAGGATGTTAAAGTGCTTTTTGCCATGGGCGGCAACTTTTTATCAGCTACGCCCGATACTACTTTTACAGCTGAGGCTTTGCGTAAGCTCCGGCTTTCGGTACATGTTTCTACCAAGCTGAACCGGAGTCATTTGGTGCACGGAGAAGAAGCACTGATTCTGCCCACACTCTCGCGCAGCGATATTGATCTGGTTAACGGAGTCGCTCAGTTTATCAGTACAGAAAGCTCGATGGGGATTGTGCAATCTTCAAAAGGAATACTAAAGCCTGTTTCCGATCAGTTACTCAACGAAACGCATATTGTTTGCAGAATGGCCATGGAAACACTGGGCGAAAGATCGGTGGTAGACTGGAAATCCTTCGCTGATGATTATGATAAAATTCGCGATGTAATTGAAAAATGCATACCTGGTTTTGAAAATTACAATGAACGCATCAGGCAAAAAGGAGGTTTTTATTTACCCAATGCTGCCCGCGATGGGAAGTTTATCACCGGAATAGCAGGAGATAGGGCGGCCTTTACCCTTTCAGGTGTTCCATCGAACATGCTGGCCGAAAATGAATATCTGATGGCCACCACCAGAACGCACGATCAGTTTAATACCACCATTTACGGTTTGGAAGATCGCTACCGGGGTATTAAAAATGAACGCCGGGTAGTATTTATGAATCAGCAGGATATGGACCGACAGGGATTTAAAGCCGAAGATAAAGTTGATCTCTTTAACTTCGATGATGGTATTGAGCGGGTAGCCCGGCTTTTTCTGGTTGTTCCCTATGCCGTTCCTAAGGGTAATGCTGTAACCTATTTCCCTGAAGCGAATGTGCTGGTTTCGATCAATAATGTGGTGAAGGAATCGAATATGCCTGCTTCTAAATTTGTGCGCATTCAGATCAGGCCACACCAGGCAGAGCTGACTTAGCAATAACAATAACAAGGGTGGCAGGACTAGGCCAACGATCCGTTTTCGTTTTTTACGCGATCGTCATTCCCGCGCATGCGGGTACCCTAATGCTTTGGCTATTAATTTTGATCAAGCTTCTTTATTTCCCTTTTCTCAGGTGTACTAAGATGTCTTAGGTGGTAAGCTCATGCTGTTTTTTAACGCGATCATCCTTCCCGCGCATGGGGGAACCCTAATGCTTTGGCTATTTATTTTGATCAAGGCTTCTTTATTTCCCCTTTTCTCAGGTGCGCTAAGATGTCTAAGGTGGTGAGTTATTGCTATTTCTTCTTTTTTTAAGGCGATCGTCCTTCCCGCGTATGGGGGAACCCTAATGCTTTGGCTATTGATTTTGATCAAGGCTTCTTTATTTCCCCTTTCTCAGGTGTACTAGGATGTCTAAGGTGGTGAGTTATTGCTATTTCTTCTTTTTAAGGCGATCGTCCTTCCCACGAATGCGGGAACCCTAATGCTTTGGCTATTGATTTTGATCAAGGCTTCTTTATTTCCCTTTTCTCAGGTGCGCTAAGATGTCTAAGGTGGTGAGTTATTGCTATTTCTTCTTTTTAACGCGATCGTCCTTCCCGCGCACGCGGGAATCTTAATGCCTGGGCTAATCATACATTTGCATTTATTCAATAGTTTGTAACCCTGAGGGTTAATTTATTTAGTAAAAATCAATATTAGTGGACAGCCCCTTCGGAGTCGCCATTTCTAGCGGAGTGCAACCCAGTCGAGAACCACGCAGTCCTCAGCGAAGCTAAATCTGTCTCGATAGATTTCTCCATTCCGCCACCAGTGAAAAACCAGCCGGCTCTAGTCGAAATGAAGATTCTTCTATCGGGTCTGTCAATGGTGACCTGTCGAAGGACTTAAGCAATCGCATAATTTCCCTCATGAGCCTATAAACTTAAATGCACTTATTAGCCTTATGTGGTGAAAAACACTTTATTTACACGAACCTCAAACTACTCAGCCGTAATCGGATCTATAACAGCAGAAACTTTTTTGATCGAATTAGCCGGAAATCCACCTAAATGCGCATGTTCGCGTACCATTTCCTCATTTGGTGCATTGTAAACACAGTAAATTTTATCGTCGGTTACATAGCTGTTTACCCACTGGATTTGTGGCCCCATTTTGTTTAGCACTCCACACGATGCTTTCGAAATGGTTTTCAGTTCCTGAGCGGTTAATTTTCCTGCGCCGGGAATTTCCCGTTCAATTACATATCTGGGCATAATAAAATAGTTTAGAAATTATTCCTACTCATCTGGCTTTTCGGTAACGCCCCGTTTTTATTGGTATCTGGCCTCCAATTCAGGAACGGTTTAGCAGTATAATCTCGATTGGTCTTCTGGTGCTGCATGCACTTAAGCTCGCCGGTTGGCGGAAAATGGAGGAATTGACAATTGATGCTTAATTAAATTTACAAATAATATCTGGTTGCCAATCAATCAGAACTGCTCATTTTACTTCACAATTTGTGCGATATTAACCTGTATTTAATTTCCATTCCTTGTGGTTCTTCAGAAATTTTTATCTTCGGGCTCACCTAACCAAATTTTACCGTGCAAAATAGCCTTGCGCTTGAATAGTCAGCTGTAAACCAGGAAGAAGTAAACACTATATTGGTTTTAAGCGCTCGTTGAGCACTTCTGTTTTAAACCGGTCAAATCCATTTTCAAATGAAGAAACTATTGCTAACTTTTTCTGTTTGTATAGCGGTAATCGGTACCTATGCACAAAATAATGCCAGCTTTAAGGAAGATAAACAGGTATTTACTACCTATCCCTTTTCCGATCCGAACCCTATACCGGCCTTTACGCACATTTACCCTTATTTCCGTTATGACGGATTTACCGATAAAGCCATACAAAAAGAATGGAAAGTAGTAACCCTCGAAAATGACTATATCAAACTAACCATATTGCCCGAAATTGGCGGCAAAATCTGGTCGGCTATCGAAAAATCTACAGGCCGATCGTTTATTTACGATAACCACGTAGTGAAATTCAGGGATATTGCCATGCGCGGCCCCTGGACAAGTGGCGGGATAGAGCCCAACTATGGGATTATGGGACATACCCCCAATACCGTAACCCCTGTTGATTATTTAACACGTAAAAACAGCGATGGAAGTGTAAGTTGTGTGATTGGCGTACTCGATTTGTTAACCCGAACCAACTGGACAATGGAAATCAATCTTCCGAAAGACCGCGCTTACTTTACAACCAAATCGTTTTGGTATAATGCCACACCTTTAAATCAGCCCTATTACCACTGGATGAACGCAGGGATAAAAGTGAAAGGAAACCTGCAGTATATTTATCCCGGTACACATTACCTGGGGCATGAGGGAGAGCACAGCGACTGGCCAATTAATAAAGAGAATGGTAAGGACATTTCCTTTTACGAACAGAATAATTTTGGAGGCTACAAATCGTACCATGTTTTTGGAAAATACACGGATTTTTTTGGTGCCTACTGGCATGATGATGATTTTGGAATGGCCCGATATGGCAGTCACGATGATAAAGCCGGAAAAAAAATCTGGATCTGGGGGCTGGCCGATCAGGGCATGATCTGGGAAAAATTATTAACCGATACCGACGGGCAATACTCCGAAATCCAATCGGGCAGGTTGTTTAACCAAACGGCCGAAAAAAGCACTTTTACACCCTTTAAACACAAAAGTTTTACGCCCGGAGCAACTGATACCTGGACCGAATACTGGTATCCGGTATTAAAAACAAAAGGATTTGTAAAAGCCAACCAATATGCTGCCCTGAATGTAAAATATGAAAAAGGTTGGTTGAAAATTTATTTAAATCCGGTGCAAACCCTAACCGATACCCTTTTGGTTAAGCAGGGCGAAAAGGTGATTTACACAAAGCGGGTAAAGTTAAAACCTTTGCAAACTTTTGCCGATTCTATAAAAATGGATGGCCCTGTTAACAATTTATGGGTTACACTTGGAGGTGATAAACTGCAATACGAATCTAAACCAGATGCCGATGTGCTAAGCCGTCCGCTCGATTCGCCCAAAGATTTTGACTGGAACTCGGGCTATGGATTATACCTGCAGGGCAAAGCCTTTATGGATCAGAAAATGTATGCCCAGGCCGAAGAGAAACTCAGTGCTGCATTAGGTAAAACACCAGGTTTTGTGCCGGCATTGGTTCAAATGGCCGAACTGATGTACCGCAACATGCGCTATAAAGAAGCTTTAACATTTGCAAAAACGGCTTTGAGTGTTGATACGCACGATGGTGCAGCAAATTATTTTTATGGTATTATCAATAATCAGCTCGGCAACGCCACCGATGCCAAAGATGGTTTTGATCTGGCCGGTTTAACCATGGCTTTTAAAAGTCCGGCTTACCGCGAGTTGAGTAAGTTATATTTAGCCGAAAAAAACTGGGACAAGGCCTTAAATTATGCCACTAAATCCATCGATTTTAACCGTTACGAAATAGGGGCGTTACAGGTGCAGGCCATTGCTTACCGCCATCAAAATAAAATCAGTGAGGCCAAAGCAGTTTTAGACAGCATTTTGGCTTTCGAGCCGCTTAGCGATTTCGCCCGTTTTGAAAAATACCTGATTCAGCCATCTGCAGAAAACAAGAACCGTTTTACAATAGCAATCCGCAATGAGCAACCTACTGAAAGCTATCTTGAATTGGCTGCTAATTATTACCAGATGGGCCGTTTCGACGAAAGCGAACAAGTACTTCAACTGGCACCCGATAATGCTTTGGTAAATTTTTGGCTGGCATTTTTACAAAATAAAAAAGGACAGTCTTTTGCTTCCGCTTTAGCCAAAGCCGATCAGGCTTCTGCGGCTTTTGTTTTTCCTTTCCGTTCAGAAGATGAGGCCGTATTGCTTTGGGCGAATAAGCAACTTAACAGCTGGAAACCCAAATATTACCTGGCACTTTTATACCAAAACCGTAATCAGCTTAACCTGAGTAAAACATTCTTTAAAGCCTGTGGCAATACTCCCGATTTTGCTCCTTTTTATGCTGCACGTGCCGCCATGCATATCGATGCCACTGAGCTGGCCGATCTTAAAAAAGCACAAAGTTTAGATCGGGCCGACTCGCGTTATACCAAGCTTTTGGGCGAATATTACCTTAGCCACAATCAAAACAACGAGGCCTTAAAAACGATCGAGCCCTATTACCAGTCGAATACTGGAAATTATATCATGGGGATGCTTTATGCTAAAGCTTTATTGCTGAACAAGCGTTATGCTGATTGTGCACAACTGCTCGATCAGATTCAGATCCTGCCTTTCGAAGGCGCTACCATTGGTCGCGAATTATACCGTGAAGCGAAATTGATGCAAGCCATTAATGAAATAAAACTTAAACACTACGGCCAGGCACTTCGTCTGATTGCAGATGCTAAAAAATGGCCTCAAAATTTAGGGGTAGGCAAGCCTTATGCCGAAAATATAGATGAGCGTTTAGAAAACTGGATGGATTACCTGTGTTATCAGAAAATGGGCAACCAACAGGCTGCAAAAACCGCCTTACAACAGGTTACCGGCTTTAAACCTAAGATAGAAAATACAGTAAGCAATTTTACCGCTGCAAACCAATTGTTAACCGCCTGGGCAATGGAAAAACTTGGGCAAAAACAAGAAGCCAGGGTTTGGCTTGATAAGCAGGTGAAACTATACCCTAAAGATGCAATTGTAAAATGGTGTCAGAAAGTATTTCTGCACGTTCAAGGCGTTAAGGCCGATACAACAGATTCAGGAGTACGTTTAATAGAGCAAATGAGAATGTTAAAATAGCAAAACAAAGGATAATTTTGGTTAGAGATTACACCAAATCTGCAAATCTGTGGCTTTTAATACCGAATTTTGCATCTGGTAATGTTTGAAGTCTTTTTAGTCAGACAATAGTGATGAAAAATATATAAATTGAACCCTTAATTTTTTTGCTTAGCATTGTAAAAGCTATTCCCTATAAAAAATGAAACCTGATAACCTGGAACTATGGCCTGATAGTTTGCTTGTAAGCAATATGCAAAGCAATGACCGGACTGCGTTCGAGAAAATTTACAGCAGGTACTGGAGCAAGCTATATTTATCAGCTTATCACATTTTACGCAATAGGGAAGCCTCAGAAGATATTGTTCAGGAAATATTTGTAAGTCTGTGGTTAAAACGCGAGTACACTTTAGTCGATAATCTCAATAATTATTTATTTACTGCTGTCCGTTTTCAGGTTTTCAAAGCCATTAGGGATGGGAAACTACGCACCGATTTACTGCACGATACCGATTTGCTGGTGAGTGCCCACAATGCAGAAAATGCTTTTGCCGAAAAGGAAATAACACAACGTTTAGATGAAAGCATTGAGCAGCTGCCTCAAAAATGTAAAGAAATTTTTATCCTGAGCAGGAAAGAGCACCTCAGTGTGAAAGAAATAGCCGCACGTTTAAACATCTCACCTAAAACTGTCGAAAATCAGATTACCATTGCACTGCGCCGCCTGCGTACCGATATGGGCGAATTTTTATTTTGGGCGATATTGCTGCTGGGTGGCATCTGGGGTAAATAAGTTTTACATCCATTAACATTTTTTTACCATATAAGACATTTAAGGGCAATTAAGATAGATGCTTTTGATTTAAGACATTTAAACTTTCTGGATCGTCATTCCCACGAAAGTGGGAATCTTAATGCTTATGCTTAAGTTATTTCACCACCTAAGACATGTGAGCACAATTAAGCTGGATGTTTTTGAATAGCACTCTGTTAACAAAAACCTCAGGTGAACTTAGGTTTCTAAGGTGGTAAGATTTATAGTGTATAGCCATTAATAAAACAATGATGGTTTTTAATATGGCGAATGATTTTCACCACCTAAGACACCTAAGAGCAATTAAGCTGGATGTTTCTAAATTTTCGAATAAGAGACCGTTTAAATTTTCTAGAAATATCACATGGGCGGTAGAGACACCGCCCAAAGCTTTCGCTAGAGGTGGGTGTCCCCACCCACCTGATAGACCAATGAATTTTTTTTCATTTTTAACCAGTTTCTAATAATATATCGTATATAATAACTCAGGTGAACTTAGGTGTCTAAGGTGGTAATATTTACTGTCCCCAACCAGTAATACACCAAAATCGCCACTAAAACATAAACTTATATTTCCTTCTATGACTTATATGGTTTTTCTTACGACGAATGATTTTCAGCACCTAAGGCATATAAGCACAATTAAGCTGGATGTTTTTGAATAGCACTCTGTTAACAAAAATACCTCAGGTGAATTTAGGTGTCTAAAGTGGTAATATTTAACATATAGTGTAAGCCACAAATAACCCTCTAAAACATAAACTTATATTTCCTTCAATGACTTATATGGTTATTTTTTTAGAAAGCGCACTAAATATAAATCACTGTTAAATAGCTTCTTGTAAAATAATTAAAATTCTTTTGGGGGATACCCCTCGTTTTAGGTACATACACCCAAACCACAGCAAATTGAAAAAAGCAGCATTCATACGTTTAACAGAAAAATATATAGCCGGTACTGCAAGTGGGGAAGAACGCCTCGAGCTCGAATCATGGTACAATGAACAATTGGCGCAAAACAACTTGGAAGATGAAGCGCAAATTGATGAAGCCGAGCATCGTTTAACAGGTGAAAAGATTTTGAATAACATTAACCAGCAGATCGATACGCAAGAGCAGATAAAGCCTCGCCGCTATTTCTCCCGTTGGGCCGTTGCGGCATCAATAATTGCGGTTTTGGGTTTTGGCTGGTATCTCATAAGCAAGCGTGAAGCTAATAAAAACGTAAATAATGTAGCTGCGTTAATTAAACCAGGTGGTAATAAAGCGTTTTTAACCTTAGCCAATGGCACTAAAATTAACTTAGATGAAGCCGTTAATGGTACTATAGCCAATCAGGAAGGTATTAAAATTACTAAAACGGCCGATGGCCAGCTGGTTTATACCATAGTTGAAACTAAAGCCGGCCAGCAGGCCACAGGCTACAATACCATCAGTACGCCGGCTGGTGGCCAGTATCAGGTTACTTTGCCCGATGGAACCAAAGTTTGGCTAAATGCCTTATCATCATTAAAATATCCAACTGCCTTTACCGGTAAATACCGTACAGTAGCTTTAACCGGCGAAGGTTATTTTGAAGTTGCCAAAAACAAAAACAAACCCTTTAAGTTAAGCACAGCTAAACAGGAAATCAGCGTGTTGGGAACTCATTTTAATGTGAGTGCCTATGCCGATGAGCCCGAAATTAAAACCACGCTGGTAGAAGGTGGTGTAGCCGTTAAAAACTTTAGTCCCTTGGCCACCGGGTTGTTAAAACCTGGCCAGCAAGCCATCTTTCATGGCTCGGATTTCGAAATTAACAATGTTGATGTAGAAGAATACATCGCCTGGAAGAACGGTTTCTTTATGTTTAACAATGAGGGCATTAAAGAAGCCATGCAAAAATTAGCCCGCTGGTACGACGTAGAAATCGAGTATGTAGGCAATTTTGACGGCATTTATTTCGGCGGGTCGTTTTCTAAACACAACAACCTGCAGGAAACCTTAAAGATTTTAGAATCAACTGATAAGTTTAAATTTAAGATAGAAGGAAGGAGGATTAAAATTATAAAGTAATACACTGAAATTTTAATCCGGAAAAACGGATTTCGACTGCAATCGAAACCCGCTTAAAGCTTTGGATTAAAAAAATGTCCCAACGATAACCAAATAGTTAAAACATTGTAAATGCAATAGCAACAGCTATAGGCATTTATATCAACCCAAAACCTAACAAATGTATGAAAATTTACGATTTTAATTTATACCGCGCGGGCAGTATAAAGCATAAAATTCTGTTATCCATGAAGCTAACCATTCTATTACTTTTTGTAGCTTTTTTACACGTTAATGCAAGCAGTTTCGCGCAAAAGAACATTACGCTTAACGAGAAAAACGCATCCCTACAAAAAGTGCTCAAAGCCATTAAAAGCCAAAGCGGTTTTAATGTGTTTTTCATCCAGAGCGATTTAAAAAAATCAAAAGCTGTAAGTATTGATGTTAAAGACGTTTCGCTGGCCGAAGCTTTAAACCAGTGTTTTAAAGATCAGCCCTTAACATATTCTATACAGGCCAACACCATTGTGGTGAAAGAAAGGCCTGCAAATGTGGCCCCAGCCAATAAAACAGCACAGGAAACGCCCGTAAATAAAGTAATTGATGTTATCGGTACCATTTTAGATGAAATAGGCAAGGGCATACCCGGAGCCAGTATCAAAGTAAAAGGTAAGGAACAAGGTGCTGCGAGTGATGAAAACGGAAATTTTAAACTGGTTGGCGTAGCAGATGATGCCATATTAATTATTTCGTACATGGGCTATAAAACCCAGGAAGTAAAAGCTGCTGCCAGTTTAAAAATTACACTGGTGCCTCAAACTAACGACTTAAACGAGGTGGTAGTAGTGGCTTATGGTACACAGAAAAAATCGAGTTTAACTGGTGCTGTTGCTACCATTACCCCTAAACAATTAAAAGAGCGTCCGGTAACTTCTATTCAAAATGCTTTACAAGGTATTTCACCAGGATTAACCATTTTGCAACGCCCTGGCGATGTGAGTGCCAGTGCCACTGGAGGTACCGCTGTAAATATCAGGGGTAGAAGCAGTTTAGCAGGAGCAGGTACACCACTTTACATTATTGATGGTATCCCGGCCAGTTCGCAGGAGTTTGCCATCTTAAATCCAAACGATATTTCGGGCATGTCTGTGCTAAAAGATGCTTCATCTGCAGCGCTATATGGTTCGAGAGCGGCCAATGGTGTAATTATGGTTACCACTAAACGCGGTGGAGGTGATAAAGTAAGTATTGAGCTAAATGCCAATTATGGCTGGCAGTCGCCTACCCGCATCTCAAAATATTTAGGATCGGTTGATTATACTACGCTTTATAACGAGGCTTTAACCAATGTTGGTCGTAGCCCAATGTACACACCGGCACAAATAGAATTATACAGAAATGGTTCTCAACCCGATTTATACCCAAATACCGATTGGTACAAAGAAGTTTTAAGATCGAGTGCGCCACAAAGTGATGTGAATTTAAATATCAATGCACCTGGTAAAACCACCAGCAGTTACTTAGGTTTAAATTATCTAACACAGGAATCATTAATTCCAAATAAAGACCAGGATCGTTTTAGCGCAAAGCTAAATACCGAAACCAAAGTAGTAGATAATATTTTAAAGGTAGGTACCAACATCTCTTTCATTAACCAGGCTTTCGATCGTTTGGGTAATTTATCGTGGACAGAGCTAAACCGTTCTTTGCCAACTAGTGTTTTTCGCCAAAGTAATGGCCAGTGGGGTTCGGTAAATAACGGAACGGTAGCCAGCAGCTCTATTCCATACCGTAACCAGGCGCGCATGATCGCCGAATCATCAAAAGGAAGCAATCGCAATAACTTATTGCAAACTGCTGCCAACGCTACATTAACGCCATTAAAAGGCCTTTCTATTAATGGATTGGTTTCGTTAAAGTTTACCAACAACAACAGTACAGCCTTTAACAATACCATGACTCCGATCAATAACTTTTTAACCGGAAATCCGATTGCATTACCAGCCGGACAAGGTACACAGAACGATTTAAGAGAGTACTGGGTTAAAAGAAAAGAATTACTCGTACAAGGTACTGCAGATTACGAGCGTACTTTTGGCAAGCATTATGGTAAGGTAACTGTAGGTGCATCGCAAGAAAGTAATGTACTTAGAAGTGCGTTTATTGGCCGCAGAAACTTTCCTAACAACGATTTAAGCACCATTATCAACGGTTCGGGTAACGGAGAAGATGTGTTATCGGATAGCAATGGCGATGATATTATTGCCGGTGTTTTTGGTTTAGCCAACAGAACTGCTGCCGAAGAGTGGTCTATGCGCTCAATGTTTGGTCGTTTTAACTATGCTTTTGATGATAAATACCTGTTAGAGGTAAACGCACGTATCGATTATTCTTCACGTTTCCGTGATGATGTACGCAGAGCCTTTTTTCCATCGTTTTCTGCAGGCTGGGTAGTTTCAAAAGAGGACTTCATGAAAAATATTACCTGGGTGGATAATTTCAAACTTCGCGGTTCTTATGGTTCATTGGGTAACCAGGACGTAGTTGCTGTAGGAAACTATTTTAACCGGTTAAACGCAGGCTTCCAGTATAGCTTTGAAGGTACAGCACAAGACGGTATCTGGCAAGCTGATGGATCTTGGCCAACCACAACCTGGGAAAAAGTATACATGACCGATTTCGGTGCAGATATTAACTTGTTTAAAGGTAAATTAGACATTACTGCCGATTACTACATTAAAGACACTAAAGATCTGTTATTGCGTAACGCCGCGTTGGCAACTTATCCTTTAACTGTACCTTTTACTAACGCAGCAAGCACCCGTAATACCGGATTCGAGCTGGCTGTTACCCATAATAACCGCATTGGTAAAGACTTTACGTTTAGTGTAGGCGGTAATTTATCGTTAATCAAAAGTAAAATCACCAAAATTGGTGATAACAACAATGATCGCTTTGATGGTCAGTTTATTCAAAGAGTTGGCGAATCGCTTGGATCTTTTTATGGCTATCAGGCAGACGGACTTTTTGTTAGCGATGATGAAGTTAAAGCACATGCCTTTCAGGATGCACGTACAAAAGCAGGCGATATTAAATACAGAGATTTAAATGGTGATAATGTAATTAATGCAGCCGACCGCACAATCATTGGTAACGATGTACCTTTTGTTAATTATGGTTTTAATTTAAGCGCATCTTACAAAGGCTTCGATTTTAATATCCTTACTTATGGTGTAGCCAAAGTTAAAACCTCGTTAGGACAGGAAGCTTCAACACCTTTCTTTAACGGTGCAAATGCCAAAGTACAATTGCTAAATCGCTGGACAAAAGAAAACCCTGATCCAAATGCCGATTTCCCAAGGACTTTATTAACCGCAGATGCAGGTCACAATATCAATCAGCTTTCATCATTTTACCTGTTTAGTGGTTCTTATTTCAGGGTAAGGGGCATTACTTTAGGTTATACTTTACCTCAAAATGCTGTAAAAAAAATTGGTTTGTCTAAACTTAGAATTTATGGAACAACCAATAATCCTTTCACCATCATGGCCGATAAACGTTTGGGCGACTACGATCCCGAATCTGCTTCAGGCCGTGGAGGTTACCCGGGTATTAAAACATGGTCGTTTGGTTTAAGTGCTGGATTATAAAATGATTAGAAAAATGAAAAAGATATATATAGTTACAAGTGTACTCTTATTAAGTGTTTTTGTTTCTTGTAAGAAGGATTTCTTAGAAAGACCACCCCTTAATCAGGTGTCAGAGGCTACTTTCTGGAAAAATGCAAATGATGTTTACTTAGCTGTAAACGGTGTTTACAACCAGTTGCCAGGCGATGATATGGTATACGATGATGCAGCTGCAGATAACGCGCATGCACAATATCCGTGGGAAGGTTCGGCAACAGACGTATCATCAGGTAATGTAAACTCTACTTTAAATGCAGGCTGGAATTTTACGGCGATTGGTCGTGCCAATTACTTTTTAGATAATGCCGATAAGGTAACCGTTATTGACAAGGCTTTGCTTGATCGTTATAAAGCTGAGGTTCGTTTTATCAGGGCAAATGCCTACTTCTGGTTGATCTGCAAGTTTGGAGATGTGCCTTTGCAAACTAAAACTGTTGTGCTTGGCGAGGAAAATATACCCCGCACACCAAAAGCACAGGTATTAAAATTTGTAGTAGATGAGCTGGATGCCATTGCTAAAATTTTACCACAAAGTTATGGTGGTGGGAAACCAAATGAAAAAGGGCGTATTACGAAAGGTGCAGCCCTGGCTTTGAAAGCGCGCGCACACTTATACGAAGGTCAGTGGCAATTGGCTGCGGATGCTGCAAGTCAGGTAATGACTTTAGGCTACAGTTTGTTTAAAGTAACTGCAGAAGATGCCCTTAACGCCAAAGATGATTATAGTGTATGGGTAGATTTTGCCAATGCCGATGATGAGAAGAAATTTCGATTAGGTTTACGTAGTTACGAAGCCTTGTTTCAACAGGTAAACGAAGGCAATTCGGAAGTGATTTTAGACAGACAGCGTATTCCGCAACAGGATCCTAATGCTTTTAATACCCTGTTGCCTTCTGCTGATTTAGGGGGCTGGGGTTCTATTGCGCCAACACAAGAACTGGTAAACACCTACCCGAGTTATAAAACCGGCGATTTAATTACGCCACCTACACCAGCGCAACGTGCAGCATGGTATAGAGCCAAAGATCCGGCATTTAAAAACGAATATAGAAACAGGGATCCCCGTTTTTATGCCAGTATTTTATTTGACGGAAACCCATGGAATGCGATTGAAGATGGCTATGCCTTTAAATGGACTGAAGGTGCAGGTAATACTGCTTTAACAGGCTACAGTGTACGTAAAATGGTTGATCCAAAAATTTACCGCGACCAGATCGATAACCACGCCAATAACATACTGATCCGTTACGCTGAGGTTTTACTAACCTATGCCGAAGCTAAGAACGAATTAACAGGGCCTGATGGATCGGTATATGACGCTTTAGATCAGATCAGAACCCGTGCCGGCATGCCAGTGGTAGACAGAACAAAATATGCTACTCAGACAACCTTACGAGAATTGATCAGAAACGAAAGACGCGTAGAGTTAGCCATAGAAGGACAACGTTATATGGACATCAGAAGATGGAAAATTGCACCACAGGTAATGAAATCCATTTTTAGTATCAGCGATGCCGCTAAACCTATCCAGGTTAGAACCTGGACTGATAAATTGTATCTAATGCCTGTTCCACAATCTGAGATAGATCTATCTAGAGGTGTTTTAAAGCAAAACAGCGGATATTAAAATAAAATGCATCTACTTATGCACACACAATGATTGTAGCGGCCAGGCTTATCCTGGTCGCTATTTTTTTGCATAAATTTAAATGATATCTCAATAAATGATCAGCTGAGATTCGATTACTAAGTGAATTATTTTGTCTTTTTATTGCTTTAATCGCTTTCATTATGGTAAAAAAGTTTAATAAGTAGGTAACTATGCTTAAAGGTTTTTTTTGCCAATTATCCATTTTTGAATCATAAACAAATACAACCTCCCAATACATAATAAGCTGATGACAATGAATACTATGGAATGGCAAAATGACGACGAGCTTTTTGAAATTATAAGAACAGAACTTTATACTGCGGTAATTGGCGACATTATGGATAAGATGGGCCTTCTACACCAGTTTTTGCCGCCACAAATACAACCTTTACGTGCGGATATGTTTGTTGCAGGCAGGGCGATGACCGTGCTCGAGGCCGATGTATTAGAATGTGCGGCATATGAAAGCAGTAATCCCATCCTTAAAAAGCCATTTGGTTTAATGCTCGAGGCGCTCGATGACTTGAAAAAAAACGAGGTTTACATTTGTTCAGGAGCATCGCCAAGTTATGCCTTGTGGGGCGAGCTTATGAGTACGCGTGCACAGATTTTAGGTGCTGCAGGTGCAGTGGTTGATGGCTATTCGAGAGATACCAGAGGGATATTACACCTCAATTTTCCTTCATTTTCTTACGGCAATTATGCACAAGACCAGGCACCCCGTGGCAAGGTAATCGATTTTAGGGTACCAATCGAAATCAAAGGCGTTTTGGTTAATCCCGGCGATATCGTGGTGGGCGATATAGATGGGGTTTGTATTGTGCCAAAGCAGCACGAGGCAGAAGTGATATCACGTGCACTTGAAAAAGCCAGAGGCGAAAAAATGGTACAGAAGAAAATTTTGGAAGGCATGAGTGCCAAAGAGGCATTCGATAAATACGGTATTATGTAAATATATTTTAATCATAACAAACACACAAATGAAACTATTTTATAAAATATTTACCGTTTTAACGATGCTGGCTGCTGTGGCGCATGCCCAGATCCAAAAAATAAATTATACCAGTTCCGATCAGCAAGTCCTTAAAATCAACCGGATTTCGCCAGCTGCCTCAAAACAGCCGGATAAAATTGCTTTGGATGGTACCTGGAAGTTTTCGGCTGATATCAATGCACAACCTGCAGATAAAAACATTCAGGTGCCCGGCGAATGGGTAATGCAGGGCTTTGAAGTAAAGAAATCAGTTTTTGCGGGTTATCAGAGAACATTCGAAGTGCCTGCCAACTGGAAAAGCAAGCGCATTAAACTCCGTTTTGATGCGGTATACAGCGATGCCGAAATTTGGGTCAATGGCAAGAAAACCGCATCGCATTTGGGAGGTTTTACACCTTTCGAAATCGATATTAACAACGTGGTAAAATGGGGTGGCAGCAACGAGTTATTGGTAAAAGTAAAATCAGAAAGCAAAGCCGATTCGTTGGCCAGCGCATCTACCTATGCCGTACATCCTTTGGGTGGCATTTCACGAAAAGTGTACCTGATGGCCCTGGCGCCTGTAAATTTTGCCTATGCCGATGTTAAAACCATTTTAGATAAAAACTACGAAAATGCTAAGCTCAGCACTGATGTAATTATTGCTAACGAACAGGATGTGAAAACAAATAACCTGAGCCTCAAGGCCTCGTTGTTTAAGGCCGACGGAACAACGCTGGTTACCGAAAAAACAATTACAATCGATAAAGCTATTGCCAAAGGGGAATATTTGCAGCAAAACATCAGTTTCGATGTGGCAAAACCAGCCAAATGGGATACCGAACACCCTAATTTGTATGTGGTAAAACTGAGTATTATACAGGATGGTAAAACCGAAGATGTAATTACCAAAAGCATTGGTTTCCGTCAGATAGAAGTGAGGGGTAACCGGGTTTTTGTAAACAACATGCCCATCAAACTGCGTGGTATCTGTCACCACGAAACCATGCCTTTACGTGGCCGCTCCGTAGGCGAAAATATGTGGGAGAAAGATGTGGAGCTTTTCAGGGAGGGCAATGTAAACTATTTTCGTACCTCACATTATCCGCCAGCCGAAGAACTGATTGATGCCTGCAACCGCCTGGGGATGTTTTTAGAAGTAGAAGCTCCTTTTTGCTGGGCCGAAAATACTGCGGTGCCTGCGGGTACTGAAATTTACCAAACCCTGATGGTTGATCAGACTGTTGATATGGTAAATTATTTCAGGTCAAACCCTTCTGTATTAATCTGGTCGATGGGGAACGAAAGTGGTAAATACAAAGAGTATTTTAAAGAGACCGCTAAGCTGATTAAAGCATTCGACCCAACCCGCCCACGCAACTTTAGCCAATACGGACCTGATGCCGATGACGGCGATCTGGAAATTACCAATCACCATTATCCCGGACCAACAGGACCACAAACTTACCGCAATTACAAACGCCCGATCGTTTTTGACGAGTATGTACACTTAAATGCCTATAACCGTTTGGAGCTGGTTACCGATCCGGGCGTGCGCGATGCATGGGGAATTGGTTTTGAAAGCATGTGGGAGAACATGTACCGTACCGATGCCGTTTTAGGCGGTGCCATTTGGGCGGGTATTGACGATACTTTCTTTTTACCCAATGGCAAAACAGTAGGTTATGGTACCTGGGGACCGCTTGATGGCTGGAGAAGACCAAAACCAGAATACTGGCACATGAAAAAAATCTATTCGCCGGTAAAAATTAAACTCGCAGCTAACTGGAATAATGGTAAAATAGCCATCGAACTGGAAAACAGATTACTCTTTAGTAACCTCAACGAATGTAAAATAACCTGGAGCTTGGCAGGTGAAAGTGGTTTAATTACAGCCGATTTAAAAAGGAATGGTAAAACAACAGCTAATGTTGCGGTGCCTAAAAAACCTGCTGCGGCAGATAAAATGAATGTTAAGGTCTACGATCCACGGGGCGTACTGATTGATATTTACGAGTTCGCAGTTGTGCCCACCATTACCGATCTAACATCAGCGCAAAAAACGGTGAGCGAACAGTGGAGCTATAGCCAAAGTGCTAATACTTTAACCGCTAAAAATGGTAGCGTAAAGGTGCAGTTCAATTTAACCAGTGGCGATGTAGAACAGGTTAGCCAAAATGGTAAAACGGTTTGGAATACTGGCGCAAGGTTAATGGTTTTACCCTTAACAGGCGAGGGCAGAGGAACACAAATGACAGGCGATAGCCAGCAATTCGATCCCTTTACCAGCGTATGTAAAAACCGCATTGTAAAAGATATTAAGCTGCTTAAAGCTAAAAATAGCTTTACACTGAGTGTTACCGATGCTTACAGCGAAGCCAGTGGTTCCACCAATTACATATTTTCAGCTAATGGTACCGTCAAAATCGATTATAAGTACACCATTCATAAAGAGGTTAATCCACGGCAATGGGGGCTGGTTTTTGGTTTGCCAGAGCGCTTTCAGGAGCTGGATTGGAACAGGAATGCCCAATGGGATTATTACCCGGCCGATCATATTGGCAGGCCTGTGGGTAAAGCACGGTTAAACTCAGTCAATGAAATATCTGGACCTGCTGGCCCGAATAAATTACCAGCTACACCATGGAGTTTAGATAGAAACGATTTGGGTACCAATGATTTCCGTTCAACAAAAATGTATATTAACAAAGCAGCTTTAAGTAATGGAACATCTTCTTTTAAAATAACAGCTAACGGACAGCAGCACGTCAGGGCATGGAAAGAAACGGCGGGAATTAAAGCCCTGGTAGCTGGCTATAGCAACATGGGAGCCGAAAGGTTTTTTAGGGGGCATGCCGAAAAAATGGATCGCCCGCTAAAAGTAGGTGATGTAATACAGGATAGTGTTATACTTCAGTTGAGATAGGAAGTTTACCGTCATTTCGACCAGAGTGCCTGCCTGTGCAGGGGGTGAGAATCTTTGTTTATGAATAATTGCTAAGATTTCTCCATTCCGCTATGCTCCAGTCGAAAAGACGACTAAATAATAGAATTAAACAATCATGACCCTAAATAAAATTAACAACCACAAAACAAGGCGTAAAATATTACTTACGCTTGCTTTGATGTACAGTACAGTTTTACCACTTCTGGCACAAAACAGTGGTATAACCAGTACTATATCGCCCATGCCTTCGGTTACACAGGGCAATAGCAAAACAGCTATTTCATTAAACGGGGAGTGGCTTTTTGCTGCAGGCCACACCACTAAAACTTCGGCTATAAAAGTACCGGGAGAGTGGGTAATGCAAGGCTATACCGTAAATGCCGGAGAAACAGCAACCTATACCAAAATTTTTTCAGTACCGCAAAACTGGAAGGGCAACCGCATTAAATTGCGTTTTGACGGTGTGAGTTCGCATGCTATAGTTAAAGTAAATGGTAAAAAATTAGCCGAACACGAAGGTAGTTTTGTTCCTTTCGAAATAGATATTACCGATGTCCTTAAAAGTGGTGAAAATTTACTGCAGGTTGAAGTGCAGGCCAATACCATCAGCGATATTTTAGCCTGTACTTCGCAATATGCCGTACATACCGTTGGTGGTATTTTGCGTAATGTAACGTTGTTTGCCCTGCCAGAAATAAATATTTCTGACTTCACCGTAATTACCAATTTAAACGAAAAATTCACAGATGCTACTTTAATACTAAATACCACTATCGATAACAAAAGCCAGCGAAATAGTTCGATACAACTGGCCTACACATTAACAGACCACAGCGGCAAGGTTGTGCTGGTTAAAATAACAGCAGCACAGCAGGTTGGTGCCGCAACAGCACAAAAAATACCAGAAAACAGTTTTACGGTTAAAAATCCGTTAAAGTGGAATACCGACCGGCCATACCTTTACAATTTGCAAACGGTATTGTTGATAGACGGAAAGCCTGTTCAAACCAACCGGCAAAAAGTAGGCTTCAGAGAAGTTAGGGTAAACGGAAACCAGTTAATGGTAAACGGACGGCCTGTAAAATTAAGGGGAGTAAACCGTCATTCGGTACATCCGCTAACCGGCCGCGCCATCAGCGATGAGCTGGAATTAAAAGATGCCGAATTATTTAAAAAGGCCAATTGCAATTACATCCGCACCTCGCATTACCCGCCTAGCGAAAGGTTTTTAGCCATAGCCGATAGTATTGGTTTGTTTGTAGAGAACGAAAGCTCTTTAACCTGGATTCAGCACGGAGCTTCTCCGATCTGGAAATTGTGGAATTATAAAGACGAAAAATTCTACCCCTACATGCTGGCCGCCAATATCGAAAAAATGCAGGCAGCTAAAAATCACCCTTCGGTAATTATATGGAGCCTGGGTAACGAAAGTTACTGGAGCCCCCTATGGGATAAAGTTTACCGCGAGGCGAAAAAATTAGATCCTACGCGCCCCATTTCATTCCACGATCAATGCTGGGGAGGTTTTAACAATGGGGGTAACAAGGTTGATATTGCCAATTACCATTATCCGGGTATTAACGGCCCGAAAGCTACTGATACCATGAAGAGGCCTGTTTTATTTGGAGAGTATGCGCATTTAAGTACGTATAACCGCCGCGAGTTGTTAACCGATCCGGGTGTAAGGGCAAGTTTCGGCCCATCGCTGGTTAAAATGTACGATAACATGTATGTGCACAAAGGAAATTTAGGTGGTGCCATATGGAGCGGTATTGATGATACTTTTCACCTGCCCGATGGCAATATTGTAGGCTATGGACCCTGGGGGCCGATTGATGCCTGGAGGAGGTTAAAGCCCGAGTACTGGGGCATGAAAAAAGCCTACTCACCTGTAGTAGTTAAAAACATTTTTCAACCGGTGGTTAAAAATGGTAAATTGGTATTGCAGATAGAAAACCGTCACGATTTTATCTCTTTGAGCGATGTAGAAATAAATGCAAAGGTTGATGGTGAGGCGATTCATTTAAACTCGGCCATTAAACCACATGGCGAAGGCACATTGCAGGTACCTGTAAAAGCCGATACTAAAGAAGTTTATATTTCATTTAAAGATCCTTCAGGTAACATCGTAAATGAAGAGTTGATTGTTTTAAAACCTGCGGAAGAAAAGGAGCAAAGCAGTAAGGTTGCCTTATCATTTACTGAAAACGAAATGGCCTATTTGATAACTCAGGGCGATGTAAATTATACCATTAGCAAAATTACCGGTATCATATCCGGTGCAACAATTAAAGGCAAACAAGTTTTAACACAAGGACCTGTTTTTGGTGTGGTAACCATGAACAGCGAAGATGGGGGCAAACCCAACGTAGCAGGCGAAACCTATCAGAATAATATTTATCCGGTTAAAAACTATCCGCTATACACCATTTTTGCCAATACAATTAAGGCAGATCAAACTGCTGATGCAATTATTTTCACGATAAAAACTACTTACACCAATGGTGAAGGTAATTTAACTTATACCTTTTCTGGTGATGGCAATACCCGCGTAGATTACGAAGTAAAAACAAGCCTCGAAAAACCTTATCAATACGGAATGATTTTTCAGCTGCCTGAAACTTTCGATGAATTAAACTGGAAACGTAAAGGTGAGTTTAGCGTTTATGCACCGGAAGATATTGCCCGCGATAAGGGAACAGCGAAATTAAATGCCAGATGGTTACCTGCTGTAGAAGAATTTGGGAAACCTGGCGCTAAGCTTTGGAAAGATGATGCCAACGAAATGGGATCGAACGACTTCAGGTCGACCAAACAGCAGGTTCTACAGGCTCAATTGAGCGATGGCCATAGCCGCCTGCTTATCCAATCAGATGGCAAGCAAGCATCGCGCAGCTGGCTACAGGACGAAAAAATACAATTATTGATAGCCGATTATTCGAATAATGGTTCAGAGCCGTTTTATGGCAGTCCCTTTACCGATAACCGCATCAATATTAAGGGTAAAACACTGAAAGGAAGTGTTAAATTTAGGTTGCTATAAAAATCGTCATTGCGAGAAGGCTTTTTCAGCCGACGAAGCAATCTTACAACGATCGCCATAAGGGTGCGAATTATGGCAGACAAAGAAAAGAGAAACTATCGGCTGGTAACATCCGACAGCACGGATTGCAGGGGAATCGATTAAAATTAAAAAACACAAAAATGAAAATAACAGATGTAAAAGTATGGCTGGTTGAAGGTGTAAAGTACAACTGGACATTATTAAAAATATATACCGATACCGGTCACACCGGAGTGGGCGAAGCCACCAACTGGCCGGGCAGCCCCATTGTTTTCGAAGCAGCGAAACATGTTGGTGAGCGCATTATTGGCTTAGACCCGATGAAAACTGATTTTATCTGGACTAAACTGTACCGCGATCTAAACTGGATGGGGCCATTTGGTGCCAGTATGTGCGCCATCAGTGGTATCGATATGGCACTGCTCGATTTAAAGGCAAAGGTGTTGGGTGTGCCCTGCTACGAATTATTAGGAGGCGCTTTTAGGAAAGATATACTACTCTATGCCAATTATTGGTTTACGGGTGGCGGCCACAATGCAGCAGATTATGCTGAGCAGGCACTAAAAGTTAAAGCTGCTGGTTTTACCGGCTTAAAATTCGATCCCTTTGCACATACCAATTATTTGTATGGCGAAGATTTATCGTCGAACCTGCAGCTCACAGCAGCTCAGCAAGATCTGGCATTTAACGTAAGCAAAGCCGTACGCGATGCTGTTGGTCCTGATTTCGATATCATGATCGAAACCCATGCCATGCTCAATTATCGTGTAGCCGTTACCATGGCGCAAAGGCTCTCTGAACTCAATATTACCTGGTACGAAGAACCAGCAGGACCCGAAAATGCCAATACTTTAAAAGCCATGCGCGACAGGATTCCGGCAAATGTTTCCATCTGCGTGGGCGAGCGCCATTATACCCGTCATGGTATTCGCGATGTGCTGGAAAAACACATTTGCGATGTAATGATGCCCGATATTACCCGCTGCGGAGGTCCTTCAGAGATGAAACGCATGGCAACCATGATGGAAGCTTATAATGTATTGCTGGCACCGCATAACCCTAACGGACCACTTTCTACACTGGCTTCGGCGCAGGTTTGTGCTTCGGTGCCTAATTTTTTCAGGCAGGAATTTATGTTTAACGATGTGCCGTGGCGCGATGAAATCATTACACACCCCATCGCAGATATGGTGCAGAACGGCCATTTAAAACTGAGCGAAAGACCGGGTTTAGGGGTAGATTTAATTGAAGAAGAAATGGAAAAACACCCGGGAATTTTAACACCCAGGGCAGGTTTCTATGTTTAAGAGATATTATGGCACTAACGATAGATTTAAAAGGAAAAATAGCTTTGGTAACCGGTGTTACCTCGGGTATTGGTTTGGGAATTGCCAAAATGATGGCCAAAGCAGGCTGCACAGTAATTGGATGTGCAGAGCAAAGCGAAACGAGTGATGTAGCCCAGCGGTTTTTGGCCGAAATGGAATCTTATGATGCCCATACCGATTATTTTAAAGCGGATATGGCAGCAGCAGAAGAGATTGAAAATCTGGTTGCTGATATTACCAGCGATTACGGTCGGCTGGATATTTTAGTTTCTAACGCAGGTCAAAATGTATTTACCGGTTTAGCAAACAGCAGCGAAAAAGACTGGCAGTTTAACCTCGATTTAAACCTAACCGCACATTGGCGACTCGCCAAAAGCTGTAAACCACTGCTGGCACAAAATATAGGGGTAATCATCATCATGGCTTCCAACCATGCCTACGCCAGTATACCGGGCTGTGCACCTTATAGTGTGGCTAAAACTGCCCTAACGGGTTTGGTTAGGAGCCTGGCTATAGAATGGGGCCCAGGCATCAGAACGGTTGGCATTGCACCTGGTTTTATCGACACACCGGGCAATCAGCAATGGTTTAATGGTTTCGAAAATCCGGAAGAGGAAAGACAGCGGACCGTGAACCTTCACCCTGTAAAAAAGATCGGCACCGTAGAAGAAATTGGCGGTTGGTGCGTGTTTTTGGCAAGCGAATATGCTGCTTTTGCCTCGGGTGTTACCTATTTGGTTGATGGAGGTAGAAGCGCGGTGATGCAGGATAGGTAGGAGGTAAGATGTGAGATGGATGAGGGAAGATGGAAGAGGGAGCATGGGAGAGGGAAGATGGGAAATGTGAGATGGGAAATAAGATATAAAATGTATGATGGAGATTTGGAAGCCGGATTTAATTTACAAGGCAGATTTAACTTTAGGCGAGGGTGCCCGTTGGCATGCTGAATGGCAAAAGTTTTTGTTTATCGATATCAAAGGTAAACTAATTGGCACCTGTAACCCTTTAAACGGGAAGTTGGTTATCCAAAAAACAGCAAAAATGCCCGGTATGCTGGCTCCGGCTGCCGATGGTAAACTTTTAGTGGCTTTACAAGGTGAAATTGCTTTATTGGATTTTGAGACCGGTAAAACACAAAGCCTGATTAAATTTAAAGAGGATGAAGAAAACCGGAGTAACGATGGTGCCTGCGATGCACTAGGCAGACTATGGGTAGGTACCATGCATGTTAATGCCAGGCATCATGCCGGAAATCTTTACTGTTACAACGGTAAACTGGTAAAAAAGATAAAAAACACAAGTGTGTCCAATGGGATTTGCTGGTCGCCAGATAACCGCACTTTATATTACATAGACAGCTTTTTATATCACATTAAAGCTTTCGATTACGATTTAACTACAGGTAGCATCAGCAACGAAAGGGTTGTGGTAGAAATACCCGGACCTAATATGCTGGCCGATGGAATGTGTGTCGATAATGAAGGGATGCTTTGGGTGGCTATGTGGGGAGGAAGTTGTGTAAACAGGTATAACCCACACAATGGCACCTGCATAGGAAAGATCGAAGTTAATGCCCCTCATGTTACCAGTTGTGCTTTTGGTGGCGAGCTGATGAACCAGTTATTGATTACTACGGCAAAAGAAGGGTTAAATGAGGAAGAATTAAAAAAATATCCGCATAGCGGCTCCTTGTTTTTGGTAAAATTAAACGTAAAAGGCCTTCCCGCTGTACCGTACAAACCCCATCCATAGCATTTGGCCTCGCCAAACAACAAATAATACTAACCAAATAATACTGTTTATATGAAACTGGAATTTTTCGATTACCTGATTATTGCCGTTTATTTTATTCTGGTAATGGGCATTGGATTAGTGCTGAAGAAGAGAATAAAAACTGGTAATGATTTTTTGCTCAGCTCGCACAATATTCCTTTGTGGATTACCTGCCTGGCCTTTATCTCTGCCAATTTAGGCGCACAGGAAGTTTTAGGTATGGCCGCCAATGGTGCCAAATATGGTTTGTACACCATGCATTTTTACTGGCTTGGTGCTGCTTTGGCCATGATCTTTTTAGGCGTGTACATGATGCCTTTTTATTATGGCAGTAAAGCCCGTAGTGTACCTGAATATTTAAAACTGCGTTTCGACGAAAAAACAAGAACTTTTAATGCATTTACTTTTGCCGCCATGACTGTTTTCTCGTCGGGTGTTTCATTGTATGCACTTGCAATGTTAATGAAAGTGATTTTAGGCTGGGATTTCGACTTATCGATCTGGCTGGCCGCGGGTGTAGTATTGATTTATACTTTTTCAGGAGGTTTAACGGGTGCCATTTATAACGAAGTGCTGCAATTCTTCCTCATCATTATTGGCATAGCACCATTGGTTTATATTGGTTTGGATAAAGCCGGAGGGATTGATGGTATCCTTCAGCATGTAGATGCAGCTAAGCTCCATGTTTGGAAAGGATTAGACAGTCCGGCCAATAATCCCATGGGGGTAGATGCCTTCAGTATGGTGTTTGGTTTGGGCTTTGTTTTGGCTTTTGGTTACTGGTGTACCGATTTTTTAGTAGTACAGCGCGCCATGGCCACCCGAAACCTGAACGAAGCGCAGCGTACACCTGTTTTGGCTGCCTTCCCTAAAATATTAATGCCTGCCATTGTAATTCTTCCCGGTATTATTTTGCTGGCCTTGCAAGGTCAGTATACCGGTTTTGATTTACCCGTAAATGTAAATGGCGATAAAGATTACAATATGGTACTGCCTTTACTCTTGCAAATGCTTTATCCTACAGGTTTACTCGGCCTGGGGATTACGGCTTTAATCGCTTCTTTTATGAGTGGCATGGCTGGTAATGTTACCGCTTTTAACACCGTATTTACTTACGATATCTACCAAACACACATCAAAAAGAATGCTTCAGACCGGCATTATTTAATGGTGGGTAAAGCTACTACCATTGCCGGAATACTGATTTCGATAGCTACAGCTTACGTGGCACAAGGCTTTAACAGCATAATGGATTTATTGCAACTGGTATTCAGTTTCGTTAATGCGCCATTATTTGCCACTTTCTTTTTGGGTATGTTTTGGAAACGTACTACTGGTCATGGTGCTTTTTGGGGCCTGTTATCAGGCACAGTTGCTGCGGCTGTAACCCATGGTTTATCAGTTGCCGAGGGTAAAGGAGGTTGGCTGGCTCATGCATTCGATTTTTATTCGGCAACAGGACAGGCTTTTACCATTGCTTCAATTTCATTTATCGTGTGCTTGTTATCAACCATAGCCATTAGCTTATTTACCAGGGCAAAAGATGAAAAGGAACTGGTTGGTCTGGTATATAGTTTAACCCCTAAACAAGATTTAAAAAGCAAAACCTGGTATACCAATCCGCTATATCTGGGTATGATTGTGCTTGCCATTACCTTGTTTTTTAATGTACTCTTATTTTAACTGAGATATAAACCATGGCTTATTTAACATCTGTTTAAAATAGCCTATAACCTAAAACTACCGCTAAGACTATTAAAGCGCCTCCAAAAACTAATTTGGTGGTTGGAGGTACCGAATGGTGTCTCCGGATATTAAAAGGGCCCGGGCAGTATCCACCGCCGGGCCCCTGGTCCTAACTAACTAAACCTAAAAATCTTTTATCGTTCGCAGAATATAATTTTTGATGCTGCCATTTTTAAAAGCGTTTAAATTATCTTTTTGGGGACTGTAAAAGTTGTTCTTAGAAACCTTTAATTGTTCTTATCACATAATCTTTAGATGAACCATCTGCAGCAGTAACACGATAGTAACGGTCTTTTGAAAAATCTGCAGGTGTTCCAAGTTTTGGAGCATCTTCCAAAGGCGTTACCATAGATGCGTCTGGAACAGTAATGTAGACCCATAACTTATTCAATTGGTCATTTGCAATTAAAGTTTGAAACTTTGCATACAAATCTGCTTTGGTTACCTTACCTGTAGGGCCGGCTTTCAGTACCGAATTTGCATCATAGGTAAGTGTTGTACTAAAACCAGTTTTACCATTAACGGTTATTGGTGTACTTACTTTTTTAAATACAACTTCGCAAACGCGATCTTTTAGGTTTTCCTGATTAGGAGTTCCTTCTTTTATCACATCATCATATAAAAATCTGTAGGTGTAATCTACTGTAGACAATGCATTTTGATTAGAATTTTTCAATTCCTCCATCCCACGCTTTAAACATCCGGTAGATACTGAAATAACTACAAGTGCAATTATACTTAAAAACGGTTTTATAATTTTTTTCATCTTTTTCTCATTAATTTGTTTCAAAATCAATCCCATCCCGGATTTTGTGCAACACCAGATTTTAACCTGAATGTTTCGTTTATTGGCAATAAATAACGTTTGGCAGTAAATTTAGCTTCACCAACCACATTGTTATCTGTAAAAAAGCTATAGCTGTTGCCATCTCGGGCAATTCGAATACCGCGCAGCGGGCCTGTTAAATCGGGTATAATATAGCCGCCGGTTGCATACTCGCCGTTTTTAACACCACCACTGGTACGCATGCCCCATCTTAGCAGTGACCAGTAGCGATCATTGTTTTCGTATACCATCTCTACATTTCTCTCTCTTTTGTAAGCTTCAAATAAAGTGTTTCCCCAAACATTGCCCGATAAGGGAGCCAAATAGGCGTTGGCTTGTGCCTCATCAAATCCACCATGTTTAATCATGGTCGGAACCATATATTTTTTAGCATTTATAAAATCACCTTTCATTAAATAGGCCTCTGCCATATTTAAATAGGCCTCTCCATATCTCAGTACGCTATAGCAATAATCTAATTTCTGGTCGCCCGGACTTGGCACACTTAAAACATGGGTATAAAAGTATTTTAACATGCCATAGCCCGTAGAAGAGTTATAATTTTCTGTGTTTCCGGCAACGTAACCATACTCTGCCTGAGAACCTTCGTTTATTTTACTGTTAGCGTTGCTAACATTACCATCTCTTCTAAAATATACTTTAACCTGATCGTTAAAATAGGTACAGCCATCATATAGAATAGAAGAATAAAATCTTAAATCTCTCTTTTTGGTAGCAGTAAAATACATTTTTTCGTCTACGTTACTACCGGTGTTTACATAACTGGTATTTTGCCATGGTTTAATAGTTCCGTCAATATCTTTAACTAAATAATCATCAACCAGGTCTTGTGTTGGCCAGGCTCCACCATCCATTCCCCAAAAATTCATGGTAACCGAAATAGGGAAGTTTGTTTTTGCGTAAGTAGAAAATTTGCCTGTAGACCAACAGCCCTGATATTGCATTGGCGTATCGTATAATGAAGAGTTGATTTTATTCCGCTCGTATGATAAAATAATTTCTCTTGAAGCAATGGCAGTTTCATATTTTCTAAACATATCAGCATACGGACTCAATTGGCTGCCAGTTGCATTTAAGCCTAGTGCAGTACCGGCCGAAATAACCTTATCATAATAGGTGCTGTTTGCAGTTCCGCCATCTACATAAGCTGCTGCCTGTAGGCTAACGCGCATTAACAAGGCGTTGGCAGCCATAGAGGAAGCTCTTCCTCGTTGACTTACCGCAGGGAGATCGGTAGCTGCTTTATCCAAATCACTAATGATGAAATCGTAGGTTTCCTTCGTTGTTTTTCTTGGAATCTGTAAATTGTCTTCTTCAGATAATTCTCGATCAATTATTTGTAAGCCACCATATTGTTTAGCGAACATAAAATAGTGTGCTGCGCGTAGAAAATACAGCTCTGCCAATGCCCGTTTTTTATAATCTGCTCCGAATGAATTACTGGCCTGAATGTTTTTCATTGCAGTATGTATTTTCCATAAAACACTATAGCTCAACCAGCCATAATTATCGTTTTTTGTCATCAGATCTGCACGGTCTTTTGACCAATAAGCACTATTTAATGTTCCGGTCATTGCATTTTTTGTTGAACTTTCTGACCGGGCTGCGTTCCCCGTGCTGTAAGCAGATAACCAGGTGTTATTGCCTAGCACATCTGCATATATCTGATAAATAAAAGCGGTGGTTAAATTTTCACTTGCCCAGGTTTGTTCCCCTGTTATTTTATCGTAAGGTTGGGTATCGAGAAACTTTTTACACGATAGTGGAAGCAAAGCTGCAACCCCTAAAACCCAAATTATAATATTTTTTTTCATTTTTATATAGATTAAAAACCTAGTTGAAAGCCTGTTGAATATGTTCTCATCATCGGATATGCGTAACCATCAAAACTGTTTGCTTCAGGATCGCCGTATTTTACAGAGGGGCCAAAAGCGAACAAGTTCATGCCCGATACAAATAAAGACAGGTTGCGGATCCAATTTTGTTTGTTAAGAATGGCGTGTTTAAAATCATATGATAAAGTGACAGATTTTAACCTCACATAGGTAGAATTTCTGGCCCAGAAATCAGATGATGCATAGTTGTTATTATCGTTTAAAGATGCATTTCCTGCTCTTGGAAATGTAGCGTTGGGATTGGTGGGTGTCCAAACGTCAGATTGGAATTGAAAATCCAAACGTCTTTCACCTTCGGAGCCCATTGCCGCACTTCCCATATAGGTTTCTCTTGATCCGGTACCTTGAATGGTTGCTGCAACAGATAAGCCTTTATAGTTTGCACCCAAATCTATTCCGTAAACAAACGTTGGAGAAGTGTTATGCCCAAATCTTCTTTGATCTTGTCCGTCTATTTTTCCGTCGCCATTTACATCTTCATACTGTAAATCTCCGGGTTGAAGATCTCTTGAAGTGATACGCTTTGGATTGTTGAGTATGTCTTGTGCATTGGTATAAAATTTAGCGCCAACATAGCCCGTTCCAACATAAAATTTCTCGTTTCCTTGTGCCCGTATACGTGGGTTGGCAAGAGTAACACTATCTTCGTTGGTTTTAAAAGCAAAAGATCTGTAGTAAGTGAAATTGAAACCAGCATTGAAATTAACGCGGCCAATATTAGTTTTATACCTTAAACTTCCATCAATTCCTTCAATTCTATCTTCGGCCTGAGATACTACAAGCGGTAATGCATATCCAATAGGATCGGTATAACGGAAAGCTGCAGAAGCCAGGTAACCTTTAGTTTTTTCAAAGAAATAATCGACAGAACCTTCGAGTTTATTTTTAAACATAAAGAAATCTAAACCCGCGTCATATTTTGTTCTATCGAACCAGGTGATGTTGACACTCGGGGTAGGGCCGGGACTAACCGTGTTTTGTAACTGGCCATCAACTACATAAGCATTTGTGTTATAGTTGTAGGTTGGTAGGTAAGCATAAGCAGCATGATCTGCACCATTTATACCCACCTGACCATAAGAAGCCCTTAATTTTAAGAAATTAAGCACATTACCATCTTTTATTTTTTTGAAGAAACCTTCTTCAGAAATTGCCCATCCTGCTGATACGGATGGAAAGAATCCCCATCTTTTGCCACTAGGGAAATTGTCAGATCCATCATAACGACCAGCAAATTCAATAAGGTATTTTCTATCGTAATCATAATGAAAACGGCCAACATAGCCCATCCATGCTTGTTCACCTTCTGTGTTCGATGCCGTAATTAATGAGGCATCACCTTTCTGAATTTGTTTAATTTCGGTAACTGTAAAACCTCTTGTTCCGGCACCTAGGGTATTACTGTAGGTGTGCTGTTGTGTTTGAACTACTGTAGCCTCGATATTGTGTTTTGCAAACAAGGTTTTTTTGTAATCTGCTCTTACGTTAACATCGAACCTGCTTGTGAGATACGAAGATCTGTTAACACCAATGTTTGCCGGTATTTCCTTTGTTGCATTACCAGCCTCATCAAAGTATGTAGCTGTTTGAATCCAGTCAACCCGGTCTAGTGATTCGATATTGTAATTTCCGTTGAAGCCGAAACTTAAGCCACTCACTCCAGGCACTGTCCAGGTTAATTGTGCACCTAATTGATTGTAAACGGTTCTTAATTTGATATATCCCGGACTGAGTAGCTGAAGCGCCGGATTATCAAATTGATTGGAAATATTGCCAGTAGCAGTAAATGGCTTTTCAAAAGGATTTCTATCTCTTAAACGTGAAAATATTGTTCCAGCCCCTGCCGGTGGATATTTTTCGTCCGTTAGTGTACCATTGATATTAAAATCAAATGTTAAACCAATTTTATCAAATGTGGTACCTACGTTCGATCTATAGTTGTACCGGTCATAATCTAAGGAGTTAAATTTATAAATACCTTGTTGCCCCAGTTTATTCAAGCTTCCTGAAAATCTCAACTTCTCAGTACCACCGTTTATAGTAATCGAATGCTCGGCCTGAGGAGCAAAGTTGCGTAGTAACGCGTTTTCCCAGTTGGTGTAATCAGATAAATGTTGTTTAATATCTTCTAGCTCTGCCTGGGTTTTAAAAGAATAAGTTCCTTGCCCCAGGGCCTGGTTAAGGTTATTAATGGCTACAGCATGTTGGTAAGCATCAAACCGTTTCGTAGGGTATGAAAGCATATTGAACGCAAAATTTGCCTGATAGTCAATTTCCAGCTTACCGGCTTGTCCTTGTTTAGTGGTAATTACAATAACTCCATTACCTGCGTTCATACCGTAAACAGCAGTCGAGGCACCATCCTTAAGTACAGTTAAGGAGTTTATATCAGCTTTATTTAAGGTTAGAAAACGTGCTCGTGTAGAAATAAAGCCATCTATAACGTACATGGGTTCGCCATTACCTCTGATCGATATGCTTGCGCCATTTTGGCCGGGCTCAGCACTTCCTTGCTGAACAATAACCCCCGGAATTCTTCCTTGTAAAGCCGTTCCCATGTCACCAACCGGCAAAGTTTTTACGTTTTCAGGGTTTAATGTTGATACTGCCGTTGAATTTTTTCGAACGTTAGTAGTTCCGAATCCTACCACTACAACATCATTCAACGCATTTTTTTCATCTTCGCTTAATGTAATATTAAGTCCTTTGGGATCATTTGCTGCTACTTCGATTGTAGCATAGCCCACAAGGCTAAATCTTAGCTTTGCACCCGTTGGTTTCGGGATTTGAATAGTGAAACGGCCCTCATTATCGGTTGTAACGATAATGTTCTGCCCGATTACCCCCACATTAACGCCTGTGAGCGGTTCTTGTTTCGTATTTCTTACGGTTCCTTTTACAAGCGTTTTATCTTGCGAAAACACCGCGGAGGATAGAAATACAATAAAACAAATTAGGAAAATTTTCTTCATACAGTTTATATTGTTTTTGGTTAAAAAAACTCCGATAGCTCTGCTACAGTTTATATCAGACGATCAAAAGTTTACTAATACTAAAAGTACGGGCAGCCCAATTTCTTTTGTAAAACTATAATTGTAAAAACCTAAACTTTTTTACCTCGAATAGGTGTATTTTACTATTTATCATTAATTTAGTTTACTTATAAGGGCTTAATTCGAAAATTTTATGAAATCTGAACTGATTAATGTTAACCATTCGGGTAATAAATCCATCCATATTAAACACATTGATAATAACCGGCTTATATCATCATTCCATTTCCACGATCTGTGCGAACTGGTGTGGATTGAGCGGAGCCAGGGTAAACGGATTGTTGGCGATCACATCGGGAATTTTGAAGATGATGACCTGGTATTAATGGGGCCAAACCTGCCACATATCTGGCAGAACGATAAGAGTTACGAAGATATGGACGATAAAACAGTTAAATCGGTGGTGGTATATTTCAGTAGCGATTTTTTCTCCAGTCTAACCGATGATCAGGAGGTTTTGTTGCAGGTAGATGATCTTGCTTCGCGGGCAGCGCGGGGGATGGTATTTGATAAGGAAACCACTAACATGGTGAAACCGATTTTACTTAGCCTGGCTAACAATGATGGTTTTGGTAATATTATTTCGGTAATCGAAATCATTAAAATACTCGCCAAATCGAAAGATTACAGATACCTTTCGAGTGCAGCTTTTAAAAACCATTACGACGAAAAAGATAATAACCGCATCAATAAGGTTTATCAGTTTTTAATGAAAAATTTTCATAACGATATCCACCTCAATGAAGTGGCTGAGTTATGCAACATGACTCCCAATTCTTTTTGCCGCTTTTTTAAAATGCGGGCGCAAAAATCGCTCACCCAGTTTATCAACGAAATCAGGATTGGCCATGCCTGCAAGCTTTTACAATCAGAAGATAACAGCATTACCGATGTGTGTTATGCCAGTGGTTTTAACAACCCCACCAATTTTAATAAATTTTTTAAGGCGATAAAGGGAATGAAGCCTTCCGAATACCGGAGTATGCTGCGGAAATAAAAAAAATAAAATATCTGTCTGCCACTCTTGAGATTTTCGTTCCGGATGTTATCTTTGTTCGTTTTTCAGATCAAATAGATCAACGGGATGTAGCGTAGCCAGGTATCGCGCCAGCATGGGGTGCTGGAGGTCGGAAGTTCGAATCTTCTCATCCCGACAACACAAAGAGCCTTTAAATATCATATTTGGAGGCTTTTTTGTTTTTGAGTAAATTGTGTGTTCCTTGTTGGTCCTCGCTGGTTGGGATTTGTAATTAGGAGTGTTCGAAACCTTACGGCCCTCTAAAGACCAGATCTGGATTACCCCCACAGGCGATAACTATCTGAATGGTAACCATGTCATCTAGTTCCATTGAGATTCGTCTTTTTGCTGTTTTAT
>Ga0308163_10000279_pt1 | contig 121696 bp, 87 predicted proteins | sample PhyTR1_FD_201037 | JGI IMG/M metagenome (GOLD analysis project Ga0308163, IMG submission 201037) | Phyllosphere microbial communities from UC Gill Tract Community Farm, Albany, California, United States - DLSLT.R1 | ecosystem: Host-associated > Plants > Phyllosphere > Unclassified | place...
TATATCCCCACTTTTTTGAAGGTAATGGTGATGGTTTCTCCTGCATCGCTCCGCAATTGCATGGGCTCGCCGTTTATGTCGTAAACTACCCAGTTTACACCCTGTTTTTCTGCATCGCTGGGCTGTCTGTTAAACGCTGCCTTGAAGGTAACAGGGCTATTGATCGGTTGCAGTTTACTATAGGTTAATGGGGCAATTGATTTTACTGTTGCACCGTCTTCGTCCTCGTTTTTTGCCACAGCAATGGTGTAAATTAACTCCTCCGTAATCAAAGGACCATCAGCTGCCCAGTTGCCTGCATTGGCATTTTCGAGTTCACGGGAAGTGATATTAACCTGTTGACCATGCTGTACAATTTTTATATTTCCGCCTTTAGCCGTGCATATTGCCGTACTTTTGTCGGTTAACACATAAGCGCCATTTGGAAGTTCTACTTTTTCATAATAATCTTTCCACTCCAATTTTGCCGTGCATGTCACGGGTTTGCTTGGATCTGGTACTTTGCATTGGCCAAAGTTCAGGTTGATCAGTTTATTTTCTAAAGTGGTTGCAATCAGTTTGGTTTCACCGTTATCGTTGATCACGTATTTATTATGGCTAAGTACTTTCAATGGTTTGTAAGAAGGATCGACCGCTTTATCGCAAGTACATTTTGCACCATGGCATGCCAAAATCTCGGTAATTTCTGTGTTTGGTATGGAGCTGGCCGAGTCTTGTGTGGCAGGCTGCCCTGATACCTTTGGGATATCGGAAACTTCAATATCAATGATATGATCTTTATCATTAATTGGTTCAGGATCTGTGCTCCAATTCATTTTGGTTATATTTAATTGGTTGTTAAAGTAATGGTTAGCGTTTTTCTGTAGCTGTTTGTTGTTAAGGTATAACAGCTTTCGATCGCATTACACCAACTCGTTATATGATCCAGCTGATAAAGTCCCTCAATGCGGATGTCACTGAGATGATCATCCGTTTTGGTTTTAAGCCAATCATCAAAGCCAGCTTGATCAGGGATTTTATCCCATTTGCCTGAAAATTTAATTGATTGTCCGGTTGCTGAATCCTGAAGTAACCATTTTTCGTTAAACTGTATAGGCGAGGGGTATAAGCCATATACAGTTCTTTTGCAATAGAAAGTATTTCCGATAAAAGCAGCATCGTAGATATTTCTAAAATATTCATTCAGAAATATGTCTTGCATGATGTATAGAGTGAAGGTCTCGCCAGGCAACATTTTTACATCCACTTTTGTTAGGGCCGGTTCAACCCAATCTCCTGTAAAAGTATCGGCTAAATTTTCTCTAATATTCAACCATTTTTGCCACAGTTCGTGTTGTTTCTCAACTGCGCTTGGTACCCCGTTTAATCCGAGCTTTATGGTTAACTGATACAGGACTGCCGAAATCTGTTGGGCAAAGGCATCAGCATTATTATCTGGTAAATTGTTGGGCGAAATTGGTTTACGGACAATATCTACATTTTGATTTCCAGACCAAAAAGAAGTTTTGTGTGGAAAAATTTCTACACTAAAAGTTTTAAAAAAATAATCTTCCTCATTACCCGTTTTCTCGGTTATCTCAACCTTGCAAAGCATGCTTAGGGGTTTTTCTAAAGGTTTATATAGAATTTTACTCATTTTTTCATTTAGTTAGATAGTTTTAGATACTGCCTAAAATGTATACATATAGTGTTATTTTAACTGTAAAAAAGATAATCATCATTAAAAAGAATAGCCATATCCTTTTTGGTTTGTTGTTGAAAAGAAGTGCTATTAAACAGAGCGGGATTTGTACGATCTCTAAAAATGTACCGTATAAAAAAAACATAGAGGTAATAGAAAGAATAACGTTATTTAGGTTTAATGGACGAATTATACTTGCCAAATAAAATAAGCATATCATAAATGTGATGATGCTTAGGTAAATATTGATTTTCCAAAACATTTTCATCATTAATATTTCTGTAATTTTTCCTTGAATTTTTCATATAAATCATTCCCACCTCTATAAGCCTTTGATAATGCAGATTCTTCTGGTCTTTTTGGATTAGGATCAGTTCTGGCAGTGATCATATCTGATGGTTTTTTTACAGTATGAATTAAAGCTTCAATAAAAATAGCAGCAACTTCTTCAGAAACAGGTTTGAAATGCTGACTCGCTTTCCCGAAATCTTCTATTCCACCTGAATTTTTATCCCGCATTCTATTTCCGAGGTACCATCTAGCAAAATCTTCGATTTTATCAGCACATTCCATAATTAAAGTTTCTTTCTCATACTTAATCTCATTGTTACTAACTCTTCCCCCAAGCATGGCCATAAAATAGAATGCCCTATTATTCCATTTATTAATAAAGTAATCTTGTAAGATCTCATGTATAGTATTAAAATGTGCGGTAGAGTCAACAATCTTTTCTGGGTATTTTTCATCCATTCCTGCTACGTATGCACCAATATCACCTTCCAAATTCACCATTGAGCCATAACTACTTCCACCAACTGGAAAAATTGATTTTGCTCTTTTTTTTGAATTTGTGACTCTTAAATTCGATAAAAATCCAGCACCTCCTCCCAGATCTCCTACCCATGTATTTAATTCCAAACCCGTACCGCCTTGCGAAGGTATTTTCGCGCGTCTCGATGCCCAACTTCTTCTTGAATCTAGCCCAATAATTAAATGTCCAAAATCTAAAGCTTTATAAGGTGTGTCAAATACTTCAGCTGATGAGTAAAGCGTATGAAATAAATTACCTTTACAATTAACTGAACATTTTAATTTTATTCTGGCGTCGTACTTTACACTAGAGCCAGTGTATACAGTAAATGCTATATTTCTAGATGAACTTTTTTCGTTTGCATAATCGACACTCCATAACGAACCGTAGTAAATACCTCTTAATGTATTAATCCTTTCTCCTACCTCAGTAATACCATTTCTGATCAACATATCTTCGGCATCTTTCACTATTGCTACTAATTCTTTAAAGTTTCTCACTTTAGAATGTACTTTGCAGCTACATGCTTTACTCTCCTCAGGTTCATACCGATCGTACTTAACCTTATCTCCGCTCTGTAGCATCACCTCTTTTGTTGCATTAAAATTAATGTCACCGTTGATTGCAGACCATTTAGTGCTTACTGCAGTTTCGGTTATTTTTTTGCTGATGTATTTGATCGTACCCATCTCAAAACAATTTAACTTTGCTGCCGCTTTTGTTTACAATCTCTTTGCTGCTATGCAATTCAATATTATCTTTAGTACTATTTAAATTTATCTGTTCTGCAGTTTTTTCGATATTAGAAGCCGTTTTATTGATGTTGTCGTTGGCAACCATGCTGATGTTTTCGGCCATTACCGAATGATTTTCGCCGGCATTGCTTGCAATATTTCCTCCTGCATTACTGTAAATGTGTTCACCTGCAACTATTGAAACGTTTTGTTCAGCACTGATAGAGATGTTCTTAGCCGTAATGTTGATGTTTTCTGGTGCGCTGATTTCTATACTCGATGAGCTGGTATCAAATCGTATAATATTATTGCTTTTATCGGTAATGGTGATGGTTTCAGCGCCAGAAGTATCATTAAATTCTATTATATGCCCGCTTCTTGTTGCAATTGATTTTAGATGATTGTTGTCATAACCTCCTGCTCCATTCAAACCGTGGAAAATACTACCCATTACAATAGGCCTGGCAATATTTCCTTCTTCAAAAGTTACAGCCACCTGATCGCCAATTTCGGGAATAAATACAAAACCCCTGTTTGTATTGACCTGCGCACTGCTGCCCGCATCTGGCGTAATTACCCTTAACCAATCTGTTACATCATTATTAAGGCATTCCCATTTAAATTTTACTTTAACCCGGCCGTGACCCTGCGGATCATTATTATCAACAACATCAGCCAGCTGCATAAGCGGGTTAGGCCTATTATAATTTTTAACCAAAATACATTCTGTTGAGGCTAATAAACCTTCGAAAGTGTGGTGATACTTACCGGCCACATCAATATGGTGATTAATGCTTGTGATGAGGAATTTACCCAGACTTTCGGTTGCAAAAGCAAGTTCCTGTTTAATACTCATGGTGATTTCGGCAATACAACCTATGCTCAGTGCGGGATTATCACCTTTGGCACTGATTTTTAAAAGCTCGGATGCATTGGCTTTCTCGTTATTTTCTGTATAGGTTTTAATTTCTTTATTGGTACGAATAGCGATCATCGCGGGTTGATGGAAAGCTTTGCTAAAAGTTTGGTTGGCTATTTGAACAGCATGCGCTAAATCAGGCAAACCATCTGTTTTGCCTGTGCTTTCACTTTGCAAAATCTCGTCTTCTTCAGCAATGTATGCGAAATTTTTATTTTTGATCGGTGAAATCTCCATGGCATACTGCAGATCCTGCACATCACGACCATAAAATAACTCTATTTCTTTTTGTTCATCAGGTTTGCCAAAATTGAGTTGTTTTCCATCATAAAAAAACCATTCCTGGTATTCGGCAGATAAACGGTTTAAAAACTCAAAGTCACTCTCATTATATTGAATAAGATAATCAATGGGTGCTTTTCGGTTGGTATTGGTTGTAATTTTAAGATCATTTTCAGGTGTATCTTTTGTAAGCAGTGTTACTATTTCTTCAAAATTTTTAGCAAGGTAAGATCCCAGATCAGCTCCACGGTCAATTAAAATGCTAGGGCTGTAACCACTCAAAATGTATACACCATGGTAGCCATGACTTTGATCGAGGGATATTTTGGTAATGATGCCTGTAAATTCCTGCAATTTATCGGTTTCATAACCAAAAGAAGCAGTAAGTGTTTTACCAACAAAATCACGGCTATTATCAAGCGTAATTAATCCTGGCAAATCCAATTGCTGGTGTTTAAACCGAAGTTCGAAATAATGATGTCCGTTAAAATGTTGTTGCAGGTCGAACGAGTCAAAATGCTCGATGGCTTTGCCTTCGATGTTAATTTCGGTAATGAGTTTGTCTTCCATGAGGCGCGTATTTTAGAAAACCAATAAAAATGCAAGTGCAATTATTTATGTTATTAAGGCAAAACATTGACCAATTTTTGTTGGTGACATCTGATTTTAGCAATTTGGATTTGCCGGAAAGAGTTTTATTATGCGAAATATTGGTTTTTTAGCTTGTTTGGCCAGTTTTGATTTAATCTCCGTGCAATAAATAAAAACAAAATACTTTGGTTTTTATTTGGAAAATATATTCGGTGATTTACTAATTTCTACACTCTGTTTTGTAGTTGTGGAAATACTTCTACATCTTTTTAAATTAGATAACCTTTAATTTGGGTGTAATTTTAAATAGAAAATGGATTGCGAAGAAAAATTTATCGGAGATAAAATCCTAAAGGATTAAAAATGCAAGTGTTTGAATTGAAGATTGAAATCATCAGTTATTAATCCGCAACTTGTAACCTATCTGCGTTTACAGAAATCTTTAAGGATTAAAACAAAACAGGTTGCCTGAATTGAGGCAACCTGTTTTTTGAATTTAATACTTTCCTATTACGATCCAAAAATGTCTGCGAAAACGATTTGAATTATTGCCATACCTTTTTATAAATGGGTACATCGGTGTATGGACTAATTTTATCATTTTCAAATAGAGCTGTCATTAAAGTGGGCTTATCTTGATGTGTTTCTTGGCTAAGGCAGTACCAAGGGTCTAAGTTAATACCACAGCTTAATTTTGAAAGACTCCATTTTCCAGTTTTATCATAAATTTTACCATTTCTGTTTTTGTAGTGATGAACGAAAGTTCCATCTTCCTTAATTATTAGAAATAAATCAGTACCCTCAAAGGTTTCGGCTACGTATTTACCGACAGGACTATCTGTATTTCCACAATTGTTTGAATTACAAGAGGAAAATAAACTTATAACTATAATCATATAGTAAAGGGTAACACTCGATCTTATCATATCATTTTTCAATTAATTGATTTTCAGTCTAGCAGATAAGTTATCACTGTTCAATAACAATATCGTTAACAGGAGAAAAAATTTCTCCATTTTTCCACCTTGTTTTTCCCAAATATTTTCCTTTTACCCATGAATATATTAAAATCAAATCGTTTTCTTGAGAGTAGCGAACTAAATCACGGGGATTTTCTGATAAATTTTTTAAACTGGTTTTGTCAGAAGCCTTGTAAAAAACAATGTTATAATCTGATACCTTTTTAAATTTCTGAACACCTAATGTGTTAACGAAACTATCAATTGCTGATTCTGATTGCTTAAAACCTCGAAAATGTTCAACAATATAATGATCAGATTTATGATAGATTATTTTGCCATTTTCAGAATCCAAACTATCGTATCTGTTAAACTTTTCTAGCGGAATGAAATTTATTTTTTTAGTACCGCATGAGGTCGCTAAGAATGAAATCGTAAAACCTAACAAGATTAATATTTTCATTTTGTGATTATAAGTTTCCATGTATCTTGCTTTTTATATTTACTATAGTTTCAAAAGGTCTGTATCCTCGTGTGTGTTGTAATAACCACCAAGCAGCAAAACCTAAATTTTTATATTGGTATGTTAGTGCATCATGTTTATCTAATCCAAAATGATCATGTATAGTAACAGAGAGTGACGCGGTAAACTTATTATTAGCGTCTATACGATAACTGTCTATTTTGATATCTGTTTGCTCGGTATCATTAATAAGTATCTGCAGGCCATTAACATTATAGCTACTTAGCTATAATGTTATTGACCATCAAATCTTATGTGTTTTGCATAACCAAAATCACATTGTCGAAATTCTTATTTTTTAAATCATGTTGATGAATCCCGAAATAAGCTACACTATCTCCAAAATGATCAACTGTTATTTTAGGGTCACTGAAATCTAACTGAAGGAGTAAAATAAATTTATCTCCTTCTTGTTTAGCCATTTCTTCTTCTGGTTCTGAGAGTGTCTCAATATTCTCCAAGCCTAAATACTTAACTGCCCACCAAAAACGAACAGTACCCTGAATAGCTTTTGGATGTCCTAGTACCTGATGGCCAATATCATAACCTTCAAAATCTGAAATATTCGATTCAATATCCTCAATAAGATTAAGCTCAACTTGGGTTAAATTGCTCCCTATCAAGATGTTTTCCTGATAAGATGGTAGGGTGTAATGCTCAAAAAAACGAATTGGATATTCTTTAATACTCATGAAGGCTTTATTGGTATTTTCTCGATTTATATTCTCTATATACAGTACTTTAAATTCGCCTTTTCTATCAGGGTATCTGTAAAGATTATCATCTGTTAATATGAAAAAACACAATATCCCATCTTTAGGCAGCAAATTATTGATATCACTAATTTGGGATAATGATATTTCTGCTAAGAATAATAGAGGTGTCGATTTGCATTCTGGCCAAACATTTTCAAAGATAGGTGGCTTGCCTCCTATCTTTGAAATAGATAAGTAACCTGGATTTAGATCTTCGATTGAAAATTTTAAACTGGGAAGCAGTAAGGATTTAATTTTTTCCTTGTTCTGAATACTTTGACTATCTATCAAATTAATAATTTCTTCTTTTAGCATAATTAAAAAATTAGATCATTTAAATGGGTATTAGGATTATTAACAATTGCTTGTCTTGCATCATTTACAATATCCATTAAACGTGAATAAGCTTCATCTGGAGTTAGATTATTGGGAATTGCGTCCAGTTTACTTCTAATTAAATTATTGTAAGCATTATGATTTGGTTGATTACGCCAAGATGCAACAGGTATTCCGTTCAGTGCATCATTCATATGGAACGGATTTGTGCCGTTTTTCTTCGCCGCTTTTTGAACTATATCGTGTGTTTGTTTGTCCCAAGGAATAATATGGTGTGCAACAATGCGTTTTTCTCCCAATAAAAATGTTGGTTGGTTGCTTTTGTATGATTCGGGAATATCTCTTGGGTGATGTTCTATAATTTGATAAGTTCCCATTTTACTGCTTATTTTTGTGGCGTAACGATCAGCATCAGCTCCGATAGCTATACATCTCGATTAGCCCTTTCGAAAATTTTATGTTACTTCAATTTCTAAGGTTTAAATGAATCATATTTATTATTTTTTCTCATTTTTTTTTCTAAATCAAGATACCATTGATCTTTCTCGAAACCATAATAGGCTCTACGCCCACCTAAATCGGTTTCAGCTTTCAAAATTTTCCATTTATTCTTAACCAATTTCAAACTACAATCAAAATAGATTTGATCGCCATGGCTTAATAATAGAGTTCTCAACGTGTCTTTATTCATATCAAATTTCAATACACTTATTCTTTTTCTACTATCATAGGGCGAATTAGGCCCAAAATTCACCATTATAGCTTGTGGTGTGTTTTCAATGAAAACAACATTAAAATAGTTACTTTTTTGCGGCCAACTTTTGTTAAAATATTTAGTTTTTAAAAAATAAAGAGTATCGGAAGATTTGCGTAAATTTTCTTTAACAAATACCTTATTATTAAGTATGAGTTGAAATACTGCCGTTGTATCTGCGCCATTTAAAGTTTTTTTTTCTGATGTTTTACAGGAGAGAAAACCCATAAATAGCATAAAGTAAAGTGATTTTAATTTTATCATCATTTTTATTTTTTAGGTCTAATTTTATAATATTTCATCCATTCAAAAGCATTTTCAGGTATTAATCTGCTTACGCCCGTAGGTGCAATTGTATCTTCAAAGTACCATCCTGGTTCATAACCAGGGTTTTTAAGCCTCTTTGCTATTACTGGTAGTAAAGCATTTTCATTAGTGCCAAAATGAGCAAATTCATGAAGTGTTGATATCACTAATATTAAACCTATTCCTTGATATCTTTCAGGAGAATTAACGATACTTAACCCATTAACATAGCCATCATCTATTTGTAAGGTTTTAGTATCCTTATCATAATGTCCTAAAATATCATATCCATTTTTATCCTTTAAGTTCTTGATTACAACAACTTTTGGTCCTTTACCAGGTTGCATCAGTTGCATTATTTTATTTTCAGAAAATCCCGTAGTATAACTTATTGCCTTTAATACATTTGGATATCTATTTAAGAAGTTTGGTAAATTCTTCACCAAATTTTTAAATTCAGGATAAGCGTCTAATTCAGAAACATCTAAATTTGGCAGAATGATGCTGGAGTTCGGCATTTTGTTCAAAAATATTAAATCTTGGGCTGAACTGCTTGTGTTTTCAATTAAATAACCCGCTGCCCAATCTATAAACTCCTTGTTTTCTGGAGAATCGCCATTTGTAACTAAATAATTTTCAAAAGCTTCATAAATGTCATCATGTGTTAACAGAAAATTTTGCTTATCAGGATCTGTAATACCCATGAAATTAATAATTGAGTTTAATCTTGATGAATTAATGGTTGGCCCAGTCGGTAAAGGCACTGCTCCAGGCTGATCACATTTCATTATCCAGCTATAACCCAAAGGAGCCGGATAGCTAGGCATTGTGTAGGTTGGATCAGGATTACAATTGGGGCCACTTGGTGGAAAATAATCAGATCCAGCTGCGCCACCACCACCTTGTCCAAAGCCCGGGCTGCCGTCGTTTCTTCCCCCACCGTTAGAACTACCGCCGCCGCCACCACCGCCGCCACCTTCAGGATCTTCAGGGTTCCTCATCATGATGCACTTTCTGCTGTCGACTATTGTTTCTCCACAAAATTCATGGCATTTTGTAATGCATATAACCCAAACATCAGGGTTTGTTGGATCTGTTGGGTCTGTAGGGGGTACTGCAGTTTCAGGAGCTGAATTTGCCATCCTGTTATTTAATTTTCCTGGAAAAAGACTCAAACTTTTAACAGGGGTAATTCCTTTATAATCATACGATTTAATAAAATTCCCTTCCCAATCTTTAACCACTATTTTACCTGTATATTGGTCTCTTTTTCCATATAGCCAGGCTTTATCCGGAAGTAGGATTACCCATTCTGTATGAATCTTTTGCAGGCTATCTTTGTACATAAAAAGATAATTCAGAGATCCAAATGGAATAAGCTCTTTCTTTGCTGCATCTACAACAGCATAGGTTTTACCAAAATTGAGCGGTATTTTAACGGCATTGCCCGTAGAAATTAATTTTTGGTATGCACTTTCCCAAATTAATTCCCTACTGTTTAAGATTTCTTCCGCAGATTCTTCATTGATGTTGGGCGTAACACTACCCGATGACATTAATTTTTTAGTTTTTGCAATCTGTTTTACATTTGCTTCGAAATATTTCTTGGCTTCTGCAATAGAAAGCCCATTTTGAAAGTCTTTCGAATTTGGCTGTAGCAGATCTTTTTTACAGCCTTGCGCCAGGGCCAGGCACATTAGAATTAAGCAAGCTATGGCTTTGCCTTTAAAGAGAGTTAATTTTTTCATTGTTTGGTTAGTTTTGTTATACCTAGGCAAAACTGAAGCCGATATTGTTAATGTTAAATTGTAAGTAATTTATTTTTAGTGCGTTAAGTTATTATAGTTGCTTCTCATCGCTGTATAGCCACTTTTGATGATCAATTTTTATAAAAGAGCTATCTGATTTTAGGTTTGGCTAAATAGAATAAGTTTGGGGAGAGGGGTATATTTTACCCGTTATGTTTGGGAAGTGGAAATACTTCTACATCTTTTAAAATTAGATTATATCAAAAAAACCAATGTCCATGATATTTCATCCCGGTTTTATTTCCCCGTTAACAAGCCAGCCTTTTAAAAATGATTTTATTCCTTTAAAAATGGTTTAAACCCAATTGCAAAATCAGCATACCGTTTAGGTTTAATTAAAATGTGTGGGATTAAAAATTAGTCAATCGTTTGCGCTGATATTTATGTTGTTTTGCTCATTTGCTTGTTCTACTTTTAAAAAATACAAATCAACAAAACCCCATATAACCTAAACAAATGCGTGCCTTTTTGCTTAAAAATATACTTGTTATAGCATTTTTAATCAGCCTGAATGTAAATGGCTGGGCCCAAAAGCAAACTACCTTTGCCATTGGTGCCGATGCTTTTGAGCTTAACGGCAAGCCTTATATAATACGTTGTGGCGAAGTGCATTTTGCACGTATACCCAAGGCCGAGTGGAAACAGCGTTTACAAATGGCCAAAGCCATGGGTTTAAATACGGTATGTGCCTATTTATTTTGGAACATGCACGAAAAACAGCCCGATCAGTTTACGTGGACAGGGCAGAGCGATGCTGCCGAGTTTTGCAAACTGGCAAAAGAGGTAGGTTTATATGTAATATTAAGGCCAGGGCCCTATTCTTGTGCCGAGTGGGAGTTTGGCGGTTTCCCCTGGTGGCTGCTTAAAGATAAAAACATCCGTTTGCGCACACAATATCCATACTTTTTAGAAAGATCGAAAAAATACCTTTTGGCCGTTGGTAAACAGCTGGCCCCTTTACAGGTGAATAATGGTGGTAATATCATTATGGTGCAGGTAGAAAATGAATACGGAAGTTATGGCAACGATAAAGATTATATGAACATCATTAAAGCCGATTTAAAAGAAGCCGGCTTTACTGTTCCCTTATTTCATTGCGATGGACCTTCGCAGTTAAAAAACGATCATCCTGAAGGTTTATTTGCGGTGGTAAACTTTGGCAGCGACCCTGAAGCCAATTTTAAAGCACTAAGGGCTATACAACCCACCGGCCCGCTGATGTGTGGAGAATATTACCCCGGCTGGTTTGATAGCTGGGGCAGGCCACACCACAAAGGCAATACCCAGCGCATTGTGGATGAACTGAAATACATGCTCGATCAGAAAGCATCCTTCAGCATTTATATGGCACATGGCGGTACCAGTTTTGGTACTTATAGCGGCGCCAATGCACCACCTTACCTGCCGCAAACCAGTAGTTACGATTATGATGCGCCTATTGATGAGGCCGGTAACGCGACTGAAAAATTTTATGCCATCCGTAAACTTTTTGCCAGTTACCTGCAAGCAGGAGAGGTATTGCCTGAGGTACCTACCGCAAACAAGATACAAAAACTACAGCCGGTTATTTTCTCCTCAATTGCTGTGCTTGATAAAAACCTGCCTAAGCCGGTATTAGCAGATACAGCAATGCTAATGGAAGATTTAAACCAGGATTTTGGCGCAGTATTATACGAAACGGCTTTGGCTGCGGGCAAAAAAGCTACACTGGTTTTTAAAGATATTCACGATTATGCACTGGTATACCTCAATGGTAAAAAGATAGGTGAGCTGGATCGGAGAAAAAATAAATTCAGCATCGAAATTCCAGCCAGAACCGCCAAAAGTACCTTGAGGATTTTGGTAGAGGCTACCGGAAGGGTAAACTATGGTTACCAGATGCACGATAGAAAAGGCATACACGGGGAGGTTTATTTAGCCGAAAACGGTAAACAGACCGCATTAAAAGGCTGGAAAAATTATCCAATCAGGATGGGCGACGTGAACATTCCTCTGCGTTACGAAAAACTTAGCAACCAGCCTGCAGCGGCAGCTTTTTATAAAGGAAGTTTTAATGCCGGTAAACTGGAAGATACTTACCTCGATATGGGTAAATGGAATAAAGGATTAGTTTGGTTAAATGGAATGTGTTTGGGCAGGTACTGGAATATCGGCCCTACACAAACCATGCTGGTGCCGGGTAGCTGGCTTAAAAAAGGCAAAAACGAAGTGGTGGTTTTCGATCTATTTGGAAAAGAAAAACCAGTGCTGAACTTTTTAGATCAGCCGATTTTAGATGTGGTAAATGAGAAACAGCCCGAACTGCACCGCAAGCCCAATCAGAAATGGGTAGCCGAAGCGCAGCAACCTTATGCAGAAGGAACCTTCGCCAACGATAAAAAATGGCAAACGGTGAGTTTTAAGCCTGTTACGGCCAGGTATTTCTGCCTAGAGGCATTATCAGAGCAAAAAGGACAACCGTATACTACTGTGGCAGAAATTGTACTGCTTGATGATAAAGGCAATGAAATTCCGCGCAGTGATTGGAAAATTATTTTTGCCGATAGTGAAGAGCTTGGTAGCGACGACGGAAACGCAGCCAATGTGTTCGACCTGCAGTTTACCAGTATATGGCATACCCAGTGGGAAAATAAATCGCCAAAACCACCGCACCAGATCGTAATCGACCTGGGTAAAAGTTATAACATTAAAGGATTAAAATTGCTGCCAAGGCAGGATAATGCAAATGGAAGGATTAAAGATTACAGATTATATTTTAATCAGGCACCATTTAAAAACCTTTAGCATAGAAATGCCGATTAATACACTGTAGATGAAGTGGTTTTGTGAAGAAAAAGGGCGAAATAATAGCTAGTAAAACGTTTGTTCAGAAATAACCGGATCAATTTAAAAACTAAACAATAAATATTAAACAACACAAATGGAACGTAGAGATTTTATCAAAAATGGTGCATTTACGGCTGCTGGTTTAACCATCCTGCCAACCGGAAGTTTATTTGCATCATCAGACAGTGGAAAAGTAAGATTAGGCTATATCGGTGTAGGTGCACGTGGCATGAGCCATATCTCTGAAGGTGCTTTAAGGGATGATGTAGAAATCGTGGCAATTTGCGATACCCAGGAAAGCTCGCTTAAAGTTTGCCGTGCTTTTATTGCAAAAAAAGGCAGACCAGCTGCAACCGAATACACCGGCGGGGTAGATGCCTATAAAAAACTGATAGAACGTAAAGATATCGATGCGGTAATTATTGCAACCCCATGGCAGTTTCATCGCGATCAGGCAGTTGATGCCATGAAAGCCGGTAAATATGTAGGCTGTGAGGTAATTGCTGGTTTAACCGTTCAGGATCACTGGGATATTGTAAATACTTCAGAAAAAACAGGCATGCCTTACATGACCCTGGAGAACGTTTGCTACCGCAGAGATGTTATGGCTGCTTTAAACATGGTTAGACAAGGGCTTTTTGGCGAATTGGTACACTTGGAAGGTGGTTATCAGCATAATTTAAGAAACGTACTGTTTAACAACGGCAAAGATTATTATGGCGGTGGGGTAGAGTACGGACCAAAAGCTTTAAGCGAAGCACAATGGCGTACACAATTCAACATCGATCAGGATGGCGATTTATATCCAACCCATGGTGTAGGCCCGCTAATGCAGTATGCCAACATCAACAGGGGTAATAGCTTTACCAGTTTGGTATCGTTTAGCTCTAAAGCTAAAGGATTGGCGGCTTACGTAGAAGAAATGTCGCCAGGCCACCCAAATGCCAAAATCAATTATAAAAATGGCGATGTAACCACTACCATGATTAACTGTGCAAACGGCGAAACCGTTTTGTTAAGTCATGATACACACTTGCCCCGCCCATATTCGATCGGTTTTAGGGTGCAGGGCACAAAAGGACTTTGGATGGATGTAAACAAATCGGTTTATATCGACCATAAATCGAAAAAAGATGATGTATGGGATCCGGCTCAGGAGTGGTTTGCCAAATATGATCACCCGCTTTGGAAAAAATATGAAGCAGAAGCTGTAGGAGCTGGTCACGGCGGTATGGATTGGTTTGTATTTAATGGATTTATCCAGGCGGTAAAACAGAAAAAACAAACGCCAATTGATGTATATGATTCAGTTACCATGAGCGTAATTACACCACTTTCTACCAAATCGTTAAAAGAAGGAAATATGCCACAAAAATTCCCTGATTTTACCAAAGGAAAATGGAAAGACCGTAAAAATACTTTCGCTTTAGACGATAGCGGCTTTTAGTCTCGGTTGCGGGTAGTGCCTTATAGCCTGCCCGCATATTTAACACGCAACTTTATCCGGGTATATCAATTTAGATTAGCCTGGAACAATTTTCATTCAAATATATTAACATCTTATGTTTCAAGAAGTCTTAGGTGCTTATGGACTTAACGTAGAAAAATTTAAAATTGAACCTTTCGGCTCGGGTTTAATCAACCATACCTGGAAAGTTTATAGTGAAGAATTAGCCTATATTTTACAAGAAGTAAATACCGAGGTTTTTCGTCAGCCTCAAAATATTGCCCAAAATATCGAGACGATAAAAAAATACCTGGATCAAACTGCTCCCAAGTATTTGTTTGTTGCGCCTATTTCAACTTCAGACGGGAATGATTTTGTGGTAATTGATGATCATTTTTACCGCGTTTTCCCTTTTGTTGAGAATTCTTGTTCAATTGATTTTGTGCACCGTCCGGAGCAGGCTTATCACGCTGCAAAGCAGTTTGGTAAATTTACAAGGATGTTATGCGCTTTCAATGTGAAAAAGTTAAAGCCCACCATCGAAGATTTTCATAATCTGCCCTTACGTGTAGAGCAGTTTAAAACGGCACTGGAACAGGCCTCTCAGCAGCGCATAAAAGAAGCGAAATTTGCCATCGATGAAATCATCAGGCATTACGATATTGAAGAACAGTACGGTCACATGGTAGATAGCGGTGCACTTAACCTGCGTGTGGTTCACCACGATACCAAAATCAGTAATGTGCTGTTGCAGGTAGATACCGGTGTTGGCTTATGTGTTATCGACCTTGATACGGTGATGCCGGGCTATTTTATAAGCGACGTGGGCGATATGATGCGTACTTATTTATCAGAAGCAAACGAAGAGGAGAAGGATTTTAGTAAAATAGCCATCAGGGAAGATGTATTTGCAGCGATACATAAAGGATATATGGAAGAAATGGACCCGGTTTTAAATTTTACCGAAAAACAGTTCTTCATTTATGCTGGTAAGTTTATGATTTACATGCAGGCGGTAAGATTTATAGCCGATTTCTTAAATGGTGATACTTACTATAAAACCAATTATGCTGATCATAACCTGGTGAGGGGCTTAAATCAGATCGATTTATTGAATAAATATATTGCAAAAGAGACTGAATTTGAAGAAATTATAAAGAAAATTAACCAGGACAGGTTAAGCGAATCTAAAACAATATTAAACTGATAAGGTAAAAGGTAAGGTGTTCGGTTTTTTATGCTTCATCGTTTGAGCTGGACATCCTTTTTACCTTTATTAATTAGAAACATACATACATTTATAATCAACGGTGTGTTGAATTTGAAATTTTTACTTTTACCATCGACAGATTTAAATAGAAAAGTCGTCATTGCTGAGGAGGAACGACTAAGCAATCTTTCATGATTTTAATAATACAATAGAGATTGCTTCATCCAATGAAAAATTGGCTTTGCAATGACGATTAATCGAGACAAATCATACCCTTAAAAGCCTATCGTCATACTTTTTTAAAGAAATTAACCCTTTAAATAGCTTTATTTTAACGAATAAAGCGCAAACGCTTGCCAGTTAGATATGGTAGGGCTATTATATGGTACATCATCAAAAAAATAGCAGCAAAGTAACTAAGCCCTTTGCTCTCTCCCAATCGGGTCAAAATATTCCTCTTCATCCTCAAATTCACTTGATTTACTAATCTTGAATACCCAATATTTCATCAATGGATAATTAAATCCATAAGAAACAACACTGTCAATCAGCAATCTGCCGATTTTGTAGTCTACATTCAGGATTTTTTGCAATAAATACGTTCCACCTGATTTTAGTGAAATACTCCCCAAAACCACCGTAAAAAAGCGGATGAGTTGGCCACTCGCAGAGCTGCAGTAATCGCCACTGCCCTTAAATGCCCAAAAACGGTTGATGCAAAAGTTAACGATTCCGCCAACAGTACCTGAAATTAAGATTGAAATGGTAAAATGGATATGAAGCCACTCAGTTAAGAGGATCATTAATCCATAATCGGTTAATCCGCCAGAAAATGCCGATACCTGCGCTTTTAAAAAAAGCTTTACCGATGGCCAGTTGATCATGCTTTTTCCTCCCTGTCTTTAGCATCTCCTGCTTTTAAAAGTTTAAAGGTATCGATGATGTTGATCGTTAATAATAAGGCTACCACTGCAACAGCAAAATAGGTAATACTGCCCTCAATAAAGGTTTCGGCGATCAGGATAATCGAAATAATTACGCGCAATTCAGTTGGACCCAAACGACCCGAATCGATCTGGTAATGCCCTGTTATTTTGTAGCGGAGCTGACTAATGATCATCGACCAGCCGTAGAGTACTACAAAAAGGAAGGCTAAAATCTGGGTAAACCCTTCCGCATAAAAATAATATCCAAAACCAATAAGGATAATGCTGAGCCAATCCATAATAATATCGAGTGCAAATCCGTACCATTTTCGGGGTGTTTCGCGGTAATAAGCCAAACGACCATCTAATGAGTCGCCAAGCCAATTGATGAAAAACCCTAAAATTCCGAGCAGTAAGTAATTTCTATCGTAAAAATGCGCTAAAATAAAGGCGGAGAATACAATTAAAGATCCCAACATTCCTATGCCCGTCATGATATTGGGAGATACCCACGCGGGGACTTTTTTTAATAAAAAAAGGATCAGGCTTTGCTCGCCCTTACGTAAAATATTCGTCCGTTCCCGATCTGCAAATACCCTTTTGCCTTTTGTATGGTCCTCGTTCTGTTTAATGTTATCCTCCAATTTATACCCCAACCAGTATTACGCTAAATAGTATTGCGGTTCCTGGTCGGTAAAATTTTAAACTGATCTTCTTCGGTATGGCCTTAGAAAAGTCGCTTACCCGCTTTAGCTTTCCTGATCTGACCAGGTAACTGAATAAAAGTACAAATAACATATATTTATTTTACAATCCCTGCAAAACGCTGGTAAAACACCGTCGGACTATTCTCATTTTTTGGTGCATACTTGCCTGCAATAATCGGGATGTAAATTACACGGCGCCTGCTTTCCTCACCACGCACGGCCGATTCTGCAACCCTGTGCCATAACCTGCCATCGTGTATGGTTAAATCACCAGCCTCAGGCAATATCGATACTTCCTCTGCATCCGGTTTATTATCCAAAAAGTATTTCTTGCGGAACAACATCTGGTAGATACTTTGTCTGTGTGTGCCCGGAATAATTTTTAGCCCGCCGTTTTCGGGTTTTAAGGTGCTTAAATGGATGCCTACATTTAACATCGGATTTAGCTTGGTGCCATAGAAGATGTCTCTTAAGCCATCGGTATGCCAGCCCATTTTGCTGAATTTGCTGTCTGGACCATTAATATAATGGTTAAATACCATACCGTCTTTTTCTTCGGTACCCAGGCGTGCACCATCACCAGCCAGCTGAAGCAGTGCATTAAAACGCGGATCCAATAATAAACCGCTTAACGTTTGGTGCTGTTGATTAAGAAAAGCGAAACGTTGTACAATCGGCGAGCCGTCGAGGTCTTTTCCATATTTGATGGGCACTCCGTTTATTTTTTTGATATCTTGCTCGATCCATTTTTTTTCTACCTCTTTAGAGGCATCGATAATAGAGGAAACGGTTTCTGGTTTGATGAAATTTTTGAAATGGATAAACCCATTCGTGTTAAAAAAGTCAAGTTGCTGCTCGGTTAACTGTTCAGATAGGGTAAAGGTTGGATACGATGTGGCCATTGTAAAAAAAATTAAAAGTTTAGGAAAAAGAATAAATTGGAGAAATAGAATTATGCGCAACAACAGCACATTCGCATGGGCGAGTGGTTCGGTACTGAAGGAAAATAAAACAGGTTAGTTTTATTCGACATGGTCTATAGAATTAGTAGTATTTAATACAAACGTAACATATTTTTAATATTCCAAAGAATTTTATTTGAAATATTTGAAAATATTTTTTCTTTGTTCAGGGAGTTTGGCTTATTTAACCTCAAATAACGCAGAGGGGAGGCGCAAAGAACACAAAGTTGGGTGGCTAATTAATTCCATTTATTACTCTTGAGAAATTAGCGTAAACTTTGACAATCTTATAGGCATAGAGCCCAAAAGATTTTAAAAGTAAACTTTTTTAAGCGGTTGCTATTGATTATTGAAAAATGGCCATTGGTTATTAATTCCATCATCCATCTCACATTTTCCATCTTACTTCGTCTTATAAATCCCAGCCGCCATTTTTTCTATAAATCCCTTTGGCAAAATCCTGTTCGCATATACACTGATGATGTTCGTAAAACCTGGAATAATTTCTGACTTTTTAGCAAACATTCCTTTTATTGCTATTTCGGCCACTTCTTGCGGCTGCATGTTAAACTTTTCGGCCATTTTACTAAAAGCATCTAAACCTGCACGGCTGGCGAAACCCGTATCAACTGGCCCGGGACTTAAACAGCTTACTGAAACACTGCTATCTTTAAGTTCGAAACGCAATGCCCTCGTAAACGATAATACAAAGGCTTTGGACGCCGAATAAATGGCTAGGGTAGGCACCGCCTGATATGCAGCCGTACTTGAAACATTAAGGATATAAGCTTGCTTTTCTTTAGAAAGGATTGGAAGGAACAAATGGGATAACGAAGTAACAGTATTCATATTTAACCGGCACATTTCTAACTGACCAGCCAAACCCAGTTCAGCAAATTTTCCCCATAAACCATAACCTGCATTATTGATGAGGATATAAACAGCATAATTTTTGCCAGTTACCCAATTTTTCACTTCTTTCGGAGCATCAGACAGGCTGAGATCAATTGGCAGAATATCAACTTCAACACCATATTGATTTTTGATCTCGGTTTGTAGTGTACTCAATTCATCGGCCGATCGGGCAATAAGCAAAAGATTGATTTTTCGTTTGGCCAAAGCTACAGCCATCGATTTACCTATGCCTTTGCTGGCTCCCGTTACCATTGCGTATTTAATCTGCGTTTCCAACATTTTTTTAGTTTAAACAGTTAACGCAAATATCAAATAAAATAGAACTTATGTCTTAATTATTTTAAAAAGCATGAATGATTAATCACCATGTAAGCATCTTTTTTGATTTATTATTTTTAACGAGTCTAAATAATGTTAGCTTTGCCGAAATTTCAAATTTCATGAAACACGCCTACATAAAATTTCTTGCCCTTATTCTCTTTTGCCTGTCATCGATTTCACTCTTTGCACAAACAGATAAAGGAACCATGAGTGGTAAGCTTGTCGATTCATTGGGAAACAGCATCCCTTTTGCCAATATTCAAATCAGGAAGCAGCATCTTAAAACCACATCAGATAAAACAGGTGCCTTTAAATTCGTTGCTGTACCTGTCGGAAATCAGCAGGTTAGGGTTTCAATCACCGGATATGAACAGTTTGAACAGAACGTAGTGGTTACGCTAAATGATACCGCTAAGGTAATTTTTGTATTAAAAGAGCAAAGTGAAGGACTAAATGATGTGATTGTTTCGGCAAGCAGAAGGCCAGAATCGCTATCGCAAACGCCATCGTCTGTAACGGTACTAACTTCAAGAGAATTAAATACCCAATCAACCATTAGTCCGAATTTGGCCAATATACTTTCTTATAGTGTTCCTGGTTTAGGGCTTTCTACCAATCAGACTGGTAATTCAGGTCAGACTTTGCGTGGTAGAAATGTATTGGTGCTGATAGATGGTATTCCGCAGTCTACGCCATTAAGGGCTGGTGGAAGAGATATCCGCAGTATCGATCCTTCGGTTATTGAACGTGTTGAGGTAATTAAAGGTGCAACAGCGATTTATGGAAATGGAGCAGAAGGTGGATTGATCAACTATATTACCAAAAAAGCCGATAAAGGCAAATCATTCGGTGGTTATACCCAGGCCGGGGTTACCGGGAATTTAAAAGGCGATAGCACGATAGGTTACCGTTTTTCGCAACAGCTTTATGGCAAAACAGGTAAATTCGATTACCTGGTAAGCGGAATGTTCGAAAAAACAGGTGTTTTTCGTGATGCGGATGGTTTGGTGATTTCGCCCGAATACGGTTTGGGAGAAACTAAATCTTATAACGGTTTCGTGAAATTAGGTTATAATTTTACGGCAAAGCAACGTCTGCAGGTGATGTATAATTATTTCAGTTCAAGGCAGCATTCTAAATATATAACCAAAGATGGTGTTTACGGACAATCGCCGGCCATCGGAATTTATGGAACAAGATTGGGTGAAGATGAAGGAACAAGATTTAACCACAATGCCAATTTACAATATACCAACCAGCAGATTTTCGGTAAAACCGATTTAACGGCTAATGTATACTACCAGGATTTTTATACCATTTATTCTAACTCAGCATCATTTTTCGGGAGCGGTCAATCAGCCATTACTTCAACCAAAAAAGGAGCCAGGGTTAATTTAAATACGCCATTTAACCTTACAGCGCAAGTGCCGATGCAATTTAACTATGGTTTGGATTTAATGAATGATAAAACCGCACAAAGCTTAACTGATGGCCGTTTATGGGTGCCTGATATGAATATGGTCAACTTTGCACCTTATTTACAGGCTTCTGCAACTTTGATTAACGATTTAACCATTAAGGGAGGTTTAAGGGTAGAAAACATCAATATTGATGTTGATGATTTTAATACTTTGGCTACTGGTGCTAATGGTGCCGGAAGTATTGCTGTTCAAGGTGGTAAATTAAACTACAATGCCTTAGTTTTTAATGCAGGTGCGCGTTATTCTAAATTCAAATTCTTTAACCCTTTTGTGAGTTATGCACAGTCATTTTCGGTGTTCGAGTTAGGAAGGGTTTTGAGGGCCGCAAAAAGCAATACTTTATCTCAGTTAGAAACCAAGCCTATTATTGTAAACAACTATGAAGCTGGTTTTAGCAGTACCATTGAAAAGCTGAATTTCAGTGCTGCATATTACTACAGTACATCAAAACTAGGCGCCAATCTTTTAGAGGTTAACGGAACCTATATTTCTCAGCGTATCCCCGAACGTGTTTACGGGTTTGAAATCCAGGCAGATTACCAGGTTTTACCTGCTCTGAGCATTGGAGGTAACTATGCACAAGTTGAAGGAAAAGGCGATGTTGATAATGATGGCAATTATAACGGCGAAAAAGATGTGTACCTGAATACCACACGGATCCCACCATCAAAAACGACCGTTTACTTTAAATATTCAGGTGTTAAAAACCTCAGTGTAGATGTAAACTGGATGCGTGTAGGAAACCGCGACCGTTTTAAAACCAATGCGGCTGGTAAATATCTTATTGGTGAAGGACCTGTAAAGGCATACAATTTATTTAATATTGCTACGGTTTATCAATTTACAGAAGCTTTAAAATTATCGCTGGGTGTAGAAAACCTTTTGAATAAAGTTTATTATCCTGCTATATCTCAGTTTTATGGCAGCAATGTAAATTATGTGCGGGGAAATGGACGTAGATTTAACCTATCTCTGGGTTACGCTTTTTAAGCCATGAAGAACAGAAACTTTAAAAATGCCATCAGAAACATTCACCTTTGGTTAGGTCTGGCAACTGGCCTGGTGGTAATTATAATCAGCATTAGCGGCGCGCTTTACATCTTTGAAGAAGAGATCCGGGATTATACCCAAAAAGATTTCCGTTATGTAACGCTTCAGCAGAAGCCTTTTGTGGGGTTGGATAAGGTTATTTCCAGTTTTGAAAAACTTTCTCCAAAAGATAAATTAAGGTTGATCAGGATTGAAGATGCCATACCAAATGCAACAGTAGAAATTACCACTAAAAAAGCTGCTGTTTACTATTTTAATCCTTATGATGCATCATTAGTAAAAAAAGGTGGTGAAGACTGGCTTCAAGTTGTAGAACATATCCATACCTCATTATTGCTGGGCAAAACAGGTGAGTTTATCATGCAATGGTCGGTGGTTATTTTTGTGCTGATGCTCATTACCGGGTTGGTACTTTGGTTTCCGGGGCAGATGCGTTTATTAAAACAATCGTTAACGATTAAAAGAAAAGCTTCCTTTAAAAGGCTTAATTACGATCTGCATAATGTATTGGGCTTTTATGCTTCAATTGTATTACTGGTTACTGCTTTAAGTGGTTTATATTTTGCTTTTAAAAGCGTTAAAAATACAGCAAGTTTTTTTACAGGTACTAAATTAGGGCAAGGAAAAGCCGTTGTTGCGGCTAAACCTTTACAGATCGATCCGTTGCCTTTACGCTACAATAAAATTTATACCGAGGCTAAAATTAAATATCCAGGTGCCGTTTCTACCAGTTTTTCGGTACGTGGAAAGGGAGAACTTAGGTTAAGGATGATCTACCCTTACCGATGGGCACGTAATCAGAATACTTTTTTTTACGAAGAAGCTACAGGAGCAATAGTAAGGGCGAAACTGTATAAAGATTTTAACGGGGCTGATTTGATTGAAGCCACTAATTACGACCTGCATACTGGTAGGCTTTTGGGAATGCCGAACAAAATTGTTTCCTTCCTAGCGGCTTTAATTGCGGCGAGCTTACCCGTCACCGGTTTTATCATCTGGTGGAAAAAAAGGAAGAAACCAGTAAAGAAAACGGCTACAACTGCTCAGCGTAGACTTTAAATTTGTTCAATACCGATTGGCAAAATTCCTGTTGCATGGTTAAATCAAGACCTGTAACGGGCTCAAAGATTTCGGTTAAATTAACAGGCTCGTTTCCTGTAAAAGTAATGGTTGTTTTTCTGCCATCATCCAACGTGTATGAAAGGCTTTTGTGCAAAATAATTTCGGTATAGGTTCCTTTAAAATCGAACTTTTCGCTGCCATCTTTTTTAACCATGGCATATAAAAATTCCCCTCCTTCAATCAGGTCGTTCTCAATCTTTTTGTTGATCCAATCTGCCGAAGGAGCATTCCATTTGGCAATGTGTTCAGGTTCATTCCAAAGTTTCCAAACCAATTCAATCGGTTTATTAATCGTAACACTGGCTGTTAAAATATTTCCGCTTTTCATATATTTTAGATTATACCATAAAGTTAGCCCTGAAGAATCTAATTTTAGGCGGCCATTGGAGACAGATTAAGGGCTATTTTGCGTACAAAAGTTGATTTTATGAATTTTTCAGTTTTCATAAGATTTAAAATGACATTCCTTAAGGTTGTTTCTTTGATATTATTTCTACGTTTTTTCTTTCAGTAAAGCCCTTAATTTATATTTTAGCCATAATATGCCATTGAAAATTGATCATAATAGAAATTATCTCAAAATGTAAATTTGTTGGCAGTATAATTGTTAAAAAATGGAATCTTGTGTTTTCCCCTCACAAGCTTAGCCATCAACGATAGTCGGAAATGTCAGAAATACGAAACTATGATGCAGAATTCTGCGGAAACCTGCCCATACACCACATTAACTCCATTCAGGACTACGGATACCTGCTGGTTCTCGATAATAAAACCCTGAACATTATTCAGGTCAGCGAAAACCTGAACCTCATTACCGGTCGGGCACCAGCACAGATGGTGAATAAACATTTGTCTTCTTTTTTCAGCAACCATGATGTAGAAAATATTACCAAACTCATTAATGGCAAGGCAAAAGATAGGATCCCATTGAGTTTGGCAATTGAAAATGAAGGCGAATCATTATCATTTGATGGTTTAATTCATGTTAAAAGTGATTATTCCCTACTTGAAATAGAAGCTTCGTTAAAAGATGGACAAAAAAGCTTTTCGGATGTTTTTCAGGAAGTAAGGCAGTTTATTTCAGCTATGGAAAGCGTTTCAACATTAGATGAAGTGTGTAAGGTAGCCATTAAACAATTGCGGGAAGTTTCTGGCTTTGATGGGGTTAGGATGTATCAATTTGATGCCAATTGGAATGGGACGGTAATTGCTGAAGAAATTTCGGGAGCTTTAGAAAGTTACCTTGGACAAACCTTTCCAGCCTCTGATGTGCCCAGGCAAGCCAGGGCACTTTATCTTAAAAATCCTTTCAGGCTTATTCCAAACCGCAATTATCAACCTGTTCGGTTATATCCGGTGATCAATCCTTTAACCAATGCCTTTATCGATCTTTCTGATTGTAATTTGCGTGGTGTGGCTTCGGTGCACCTGGAGTATATGCAGAATATGAATGTAAGCGCGTCCATGTCGATCAGGGTTTTGCGCGAAGGCAAACTTTGGGGTTTGATTTCATGTCACCATATCGGGCCAAACTTCCCCAATGTAGATATGCGTTATCTTTTCGAATGGCTCTCCGTAGAGATTTCGAATAGAATTGCGGCCATTTTAAATCTGGAAGATTATAATCAATCGGCCTCCAGATTAGAAAAGCGAACTGCCATTACTGATTTTATATATGCTAAAGATGATATTATCGAAGGATTGCTGGATGACAAAAACCTAAATATACTTTCTTTGTTTAATGCTGGTGGAGCGGTGGTAAAGATTGGAAATCGCCTGGAATACCTTGGTGATACTCCTGATAAAAGCGAAGTGTATAACCTGATGTTATGGCTTGAAGGAAAAGGTACTGAAAAGGTTTTTTCGAGTAGCTACCTCAGCGAAGTATATGAAGAAGCCAAGGCTTATGAACAAATAGGAAGCGGCATATTGGTCATCCCGGTTGATGAAAGAAGTGGCGATTATGTAATCTGTTTTCGTCCTGAGGTAATAAGAGAAATTAAATGGGGTGGAGATCCTGAGCAGGTCATCAATTTTGATAAGGATGGGAAAAACTATCACCCACGAAATTCGTTTAAACTTTGGTTGCAAACGGTTTATGGTCAATCATTGCCGTGGAACAACAATGAACTGGAGATTGCCGAATCATTGAGGAATTTTATATTTGAATTTAGAACAAAGCAACTTTATAATTAACCTGATGGAAAAAAAGCAGGAAAAGGAAAAGCAGGATCTGGTATTGAATAAGCGTTACGATAAATATATTGTGGCCATTGGTGCCTCTGCAGGTGGTTTAGAGGCTATTCACGAATTTTTCGACCACATGCCCGCGAACTCTAGTTTTTCCTTTGTTGTAATCCAGCACCTTTCTTCTGATTATAAGAGTTTACTGGTAGAATTGGTAGGTAAACATACCCACATGAAGGTGTTTGAAGCCGCAAATGATATGGCCATTCAGCAAGATTGTGTGTATATCATCCCCAATAACAAACTCATGACTTTGGTAAAGGGGAGGTTGAGACTGGCCGATAAATCGCAGGTTAAAGCACCAAATACAGCAATAGACCATTTTTTATATACCCTGGCCAAAGATAAAAAGGAAAAGGCCATTGCCATTATCCTATCGGGAACTGGCACTGATGGCACTAAAGGCATCCAGAGCATTAAAGAAAACGGAGGAATGGTGATCGTTCAGGATCCCGCATCTGCCAAATTCGACGGTATGCCCAATTCAGCCATCGCATCAGGCAATGCCGATCATGTAATGGTTCCTTCACGCATGCAGGAAGAACTTTTTAGTTATGTGAATGAAGAACCTGTTAAAGTACTCGAAAATGGTAAAGTAAATGAAGAACTGCTTGATGAGATATTTAAGCTGGTTCACAACAGTAGCGGAAACGATTTTAACCTGTATAAAACACCCACCATTATCAGGCGTATTGGCCGGAGAATGAATGAGAGGGGGATAAAAAAGTTAGACCGTTATGTGGCCTTTTTGCGCGGAAATGAGCATGAGGTGAAAATTTTAGCTCAGGATTTTCTGATCGGTGTAACCAAATTTTTTAGGGATGAACAGGCTTTTAAACAGCTGAGCGAATATGCTTTACAGGATATTGTATCAAGAAAGGAGGATGGTGATGTCATCAAAATCTGGATCTGCGCCTGTAGCACCGGAGAAGAAGCTTATTCTGTTGCGGCAATGGTTAACGATTGTGTAGACCGCTCGGGTAAAAAGATCGAAATTAAAATATTTGCTTCCGATATCGACGAAAAAAGCATCGAAATTGCTTCAAAAGGCCAGTATCCGCTTAGTGTAAAAAAAGAAATTCCGGCCGGCCTGTTCAAAAAATACTTTGTACAGGATGGCAAATTCATCAGCGTGACTGCGAGTTTGCGTAAGCAAGTGGTATTTGCCAAACATGATGTAATAAAATCGCCACCGTTTATAAAAAATGATCTTGTTACCTGTAGGAACATGCTCATTTACGTAAATAACATCCTTCAGGAAAAAATTCTTTCGATATTCCATTTTTCGCTTCTGCCCAATGGTTACCTGTTCCTTGGATCAAGTGAAACAGCATCTTCAATGAAAGCAGGGTTGACAGAAATTTCGGGTAAATCAAAAATCTATCAGAAAACAGGGAAAATAAATTATTCTACTTACAATACCTATAATACAGGTTCCAGGACGGCCCTTGGACAAGAACGTAAAAAAGGAAACAATACCGATATTATACAAAGTCCTTTAGAAAAACGCCTGGCCGATTTTCTTTCTACAGATCTCGGTTATGTTGCGGTATTTATAGATAAGGGCTATATTATGCAGGATGCTGTTGGCGATTACCGCCAGTATTTATCCCTGCCTGAGCAAAGCATTGAGCTGAATATCTTAAAAATGGTACCCAGAGAGGTATCGGTAGTGCTAAATACCGGACTGAGAAAAGCCTGGAAAGAAAATAAAAAAGTAGCCTTAAAAAAGATCCGTTTTAAGGATAATGTATTTGTTAATATCTCTGTCGTACCGTCTGATCCAGCCAATACCAATGGTTTTACCATGGTTGTTTTTGCCGAACATGTTTTGGAAATTGTTGCCGGTAAAGATGAACTGGCATTGCCCGGTTTTCATGATGCTACGCAATCCGAATATGTTTTTGAGCTCGAAGCTGAACTGAACGAAACCCGTTCGAACCTGCAGATGGCCGTTGAAGAGATGGAGACCACCAATGAGGAGCTTCAATCCAGTAACGAAGAACTGCTTTCGGCTAATGAAGAGCTGCAATCCAGCAATGAGGAGTTACAATCCCTTAATGAGGAACTTCATACCCTGAACACCGAGCATCAGCTTAAAATTAAAGAACTGATTGAGCTGAATGATGATCTGGACAATTATTTCAGGAGTACCGATATCGGTCAGATTTTTCTGGATGCCGGAATGATTATCCGCAAATTTAACCCTGCTGCCATCAGTATGGTGAACCTGATAGAAGCAGATATTGGCCGGTCAATAGAGCACATTTCGAATAATATCAAGGCGGAAAGCTTTACCGGTGATATCAGAAAAGTATTGTTAAACGGTCAGATCATCGAAAAAGAAGTACAGCTGAAGAACAGTACCCGCTGCCTGATGCGTATTATGCCTTATTTAAGGAAAGATAAGCGTGTGGATGGTGTCGTAATCTCTTTCGTTGATATTTCGAAAATTACCGAACTGAACAACATCATCAGTGGCGTTTTCAATGCCAGTTTAAATGGTATTTTGGCTTTCAGGGCAGTTAGGGATGCCAAACATTTTATTGTAGATTTTGAGTGTAGCACCTTTAATGATTCTGCACTGAGCATTTTAAATAAGAATAAAGGAGAATTAACAGGAGCCAGGCTGGTAAAAATGATACCCGAACTGGCTGTAAGTAACCTGTTTAATAAATATGTTGGTGTTGTAGAAAACGGAAAAGTGCTCGAAACAGAGCTACAGCTTTCTAAAGAACAATGGTGCCAGCTCATTGCCGTAAAAATGTCTGATGGTTTCGTAGCCACCATAACTGATATCAGTCAGCAAAAACTGGCTGAACAGAAGCTGAAGAAAAACTATAACGAACTATTGGGTACACGCGAAAACCTGCGTCAGCTTAACGCTGATCTGGAGTTGAAGGTGAAAGAACGTACCATGAAACTTTCCGAAAGTGAAGAACGTTTCAACCTCGTATCGCATGCTACAAATGATACCATTTGGGACTGGAACTTAGCGCATAACACCATGTGGCGAAGCGACAATTTTACCAGCATGTTTGGTTATGAAAAAGATTTGGAAACCCAAAATATTGCCTTTTGGTTTGATAAAATCCATCCGGATGACCGCGAACGGGTAAAAACCAGTGTTTACGATGCCATTAACCACAACGAAACGCAATGGTCTGCACAGTACCGTTTAGAAAAAGCAGACGGCACTTATGCTACATTGCTCGATCGTGGAAGTATTTTATTGGATGACCTGCAAACGCCTTACCGAATGGTAGGCTCTATTGTGGATATTTCGAAACTCGTTGATACCGAGGTGAAACTAAACTCCACTGAGCGTAAATTCAGAAAGATTTTCGAATCCAATGTCATCGGGATTTTGTTTAGCAATACCGAAACCGGAAGGATAGATGATGCCAATGATATTTTCTTGAAATTATTGGGCTACACACGGTCTGATTTCGAAAATGGAAATATTGATTGGATGCAGATTACCCCTGAAGCTTTTATGCCGATCAGTAAAATATCCGCTAAATTATTAAAAGAAGAAGGCTTTTGTCCGCCTTTCGAAAAACAGTACCTTAACAAAGATGGTGTTCCTGTAGATGTTTTAGTAGGTTCTGCACTGCTCGATGAAGAAGTACCAAACGGTGCCGTAACTTATGTGATTGACATCAGTAAACAAAAACATACTGAGAAAAAACGTATTGAGCTTCAAAAACTCATAAAAAAACAACAGGACGAGTTTTATAGCATTTTTAAAAATGCACCTGCATTAATCACCATTCGCAGGGGTAAAGGGCTTAAATACGAATTTGTGAACGAAGCCTTTAAAACATTTGATGGCGGAAACGATTATATCGGCCACTCCAGGATAGGCAATGGTTCTAAATTCGAATCGTCCGAACTATTGGACATTGAACAGCGTGTGTTGCAAACTGGCGAAACTTACGTGGCCAATGCTTACCGTATCGATCAGGTGAATAAAACTACTGGTAAATCGGTTGAAAAATGGTTCGATATCATATTAAATCCGGTATTTTCTGATCAGGGCCTGATTGATGGCATTGCTTTCTTTGGTTTTGAAGTAACCGATTTAATGAAAGCGCAACAGGCAACAAAAGAGTTGATGCACCGTAAAGATGAGTTTATGAGTATTGCCAGTCACGAACTCAAAACCCCTATTACCAGTATCAAAGGCTTTTTACAATTTGCCTTAAGAATGGCTGAACAGCAAAAATTCGAAAAGATTTATGAATTTGTAGATAAAGCGAACCGCCAAATCGGAAAACTGACCGCATTGGTGGAAGATTTACTGGACGTAACCAAAATACAGGCTGGTAAAATGACTTTTAATTTCTCTGATTTTAATATAGCCGGGGTAATTGAAGATGCCATTGATGGCCTGCAGGAGAGTATGCACGGACATGATATTGTACAGGAAATTACCGATGTGGAGGTACACGCCGATCGTAACCGTATTGAACAGGTGCTGAGTAATTTTATCTCCAATGCCATTAAATATTCACCAGGTGCTGACAAGATTGTAGTGCGGGCAAAAACCGAGCAGGATTACCTGCTAGTTTCCGTTCAGGATTACGGTATTGGCATTCCTAAAGATAAATCGCAGTTTGTGTTCGATCGGTTTTTCAGGGTAGAAGCTTCATCGCACAGTTTTTCTGGCTTAGGCCTTGGCTTATATATCTCTGCAGAAATTGTTGAGAGGCATGGTGGCGAAATCGGCGTTAACAGTAAAGAAGGGGAAGGTTCTGAATTCTGGTTTAAAATTCCATTGAAGGAAAAATAGTTTGAAATAATCAGTTGTTATTATTGATTTTAACCTCTTATTGAGATTTTTATTGTATGATAATCAAGACAAAGCAAACAAAATGTGCTTTGTTGATGTCTTTAATTCCTCTAACACGGGAGTAATTTGAAATGGGGTAAACATGGATGTGGATACCCCTTTTCTGTTTTAATAACATGTTAGTTTAAAACTTGTTTAGTTCATTTTGTTCAGTGTTACTCAAATACTCCTTCAGGTTGTGTAATTAATCCCAACTATTTGAGCATCGTGGTGTTGCTTTAATATGGATGATAGGGCAAATTTAATTTTAGGTATTGTTTTTTTGTTGGCAGGAATATTTGTTTTCTATATTATTTTTAGGCCCGATCGGGAAAAGAGAAGATAAAGGTTAATCAGACTTCTTCCATTTTTTACCTCAAAGGCTCAAAGAGAAGGCGCTAAGATCGCAGCTTTATTTTACACCTCAAATTTCAGGTATTCGAATCCTAATTTTTTGATTAATTTATTCATCATTAAGGTAGATAAGAAAACTTTGGAAATCTTCCGGGCATTGAGCCAAAAAAGATTGTCAAAGTCATTGGTCTGATTTGTGCATATTGATTATTAACTTTCATCATCCCTTTTCCATCTTCCATTACTTTACGTATTCTTGTAAAAAAAGAATCCATGGAAAAACCAATCATAAACATCACTTATTGCCCCAAATGTGGCTGGTTGTTGCGTTCGGCATATATGGCGCAGGAAATTTTAACAACTTTTGTCGATGAATTAAAAGGCGTGACTTTATTGCCAAGTGAAAGATCGGGTGTGTTTACAATAACGGTGAATGAAAAATTAATTTTCGACAGGAAACAGATGCAGCGCTTTCCGGAGATTAAAGAATTAAAACAGCTAATCCGTGATGAAGTGAATCCATCTATGAACCTTGGCCATTCTGAAGTTAAACAAGGGTAATCTAGGGTTACTAATCTAAAGTCAAAAAAACTGCTGGATTTTTTTTTGGATATGGAAGTTCAGTTTTTTATAGGAGTTTTCAGCCCCGCTCTTTGCTAAATTCCAATGAAAAATCGGAATACCGCTTTCTATCGGGTTTATAGATCATGGATAGTTGCACAATGGCGGCCAACTAAACCTGACCTTAGCGAGATGCCGATTTTTCATCGGCAGAAGCGGTGGCAGGACTGCACTAAGCCAAATGCTGCTACAACTGCTTTCCAAACTAAAATTGATAGGTATTTTAGTGGTTTTAGTAATAAATTGTGAAATTTAAACCCCGCAGGTTTTTAAAATCTGCGGGGTTTAAATAGTCTTATTAATTATTCTTTATCCTTACTTCTGAACCTTAATTTCAGTTCTACGGTTCAGGATTCTGCCTTCTTCAGTCGTATTTGCACTGATTGGATCTTTATCACCATGACCCACGATGGTAAAGTTTTCGCCTTTTAAACCTGCATTGACAAAATAAGATTTTACAGCATTTGCGCGGTCGATAGATAGCGACATGTTATGCTCAGGGGTACCCTCTGCAGATGAATAACCGTTAAGTACAAATTTGGTATCAGGCGATTTTTTCATTTCCATTACTGCTTTATCCAAAATTGGGAATGAAGAAGTTTTAAGCACAAATGAGTTAAATTCGAACTGGATGTTATCTAAATTAAAATTTGGTTTTTCAATTGGTTCTGGTTTTTCTGGTTCTGGCTCAGGTGCTGGTTTTTTCTCTTCAACAGGTGGTTTTGGTTTTTCAACAGGAGCCGGAGCTGGTTTTGCCACCAGTTTTTTGGTTTTACAAGAATACATGGTAAGCGTACCCAAAGCAATAAGCGTAGTAAATAGGAGATTTTTGGTAATGTTCATGTTTTAAGATTAATTTAAGTTTATTGTGTGTTTGTTGCCCAAACATACTAATAAATGATTACACGTATAACGGTGTTTTATTTAAGAAGTTATGTTTTCTGTATTAATCATAACGATTTAGTTGCCAATTTCCGGTCGCTTATAGGGTAACTTATTTTGAATCAACACCGTTTTAATGCTATTTTCTCCAAACATATTCCGCTTAAATTTCTTTATCTATTATAAAATATAGATATGGATCGTTTCAAAAATAAAGTTGCTTTAATTACCGGAAGCAGTCAGGGAATTGGTGCTGCATGTGCCTTAAAATTAGCTAGCGAAGGCTGTAATATTATTTTAAATGGACATAAATTTGATGAACGGGGTGAAAAACTGATTGCCCAGATCGAAAAAATGGGACAGAAAGCGGTATTTCTAGCAGCCGATTTAAGCAAGGCGAAAGAAGCCATTAAACTGGTAAACGATGCGGTGAAAGAATTTGGCCAGCTCGATATTCTGATCAATAATGCAGGTGTAGAAAAGAAGGCCGATTTTTGGGAAGTAACTGAAGAAGCTTACGACCTGGTAATGGATACCAATTTAAAAGGTGTTTTTTTCGGGATCCAGTCTTTTGTAAACTATTGCCGTAAACATAAAATAGCAGGTACGGTAATTAACATGAGCTCGGTGCATGAAGAAATTGTATTTCCACATTTTGCAGCTTATTGTGCCAGTAAGGGTGGTTTGAGAATGCTGACGAGAAACCTGGCTACAGAATTAGCCCCTTTCAATATCAGGATCAACAACGTTGCACCGGGAGCCGTTTCTACACCTATCAATCAGGATTTATTGGAAGATAAAAAACAATTGGAAAAAGTATTACAGAACATTCCTTTAAAAAGAATGGGTAAAGTGGAAGAAGTAGCCAATGTGGTGGCTTTCCTCGCTTCAAACGAAGCTGCTTATGTTACCGGATCAACTTATTTTGTGGATGGCGGTTTAACTTATCATTACGAAGAACAATAAACTATGCATTTTCGCGACTTAGTTGTTTATTCAGTTCAACAGCTGCACTAATTAAAGCCAGATGGGTAAAAGCCTGGGGAAAATTGCCTAAATGTTCACCCTTTCTGCCTAACTCTTCACTAAACAATAAAAGATGGTTGGAATAACCGATCATCTTTTCAAAGTTTTCTACGGCTCGTTCCACTTCTCCGCTTTTGGCCAGTGCTTCTATAAACCAGAACGAGCATAGGTTAAAAGTACCTTCTTCGCCATCTAATCCGTCTATTTTGGTCATGCCGTTTTTATAGCGGTAAACCAGTACATCCAACAGCAGTTCTTCATCAATCGCTTTCATGGTAGAGAGCCATCGGGGTTCTAATGGCGAAATAAAATGTGTTAAAGGCATCAGCAAGGCACTTGCATCTACATGTGTAGCACCTTTATACTGTACCCAGGCCCCCAGTTTCTTATTCCAGAAATTATGGTAAATATCTTCGTAAATCTCGCTGCGGATGTTGTGCCATTCACTTTCAGGGTAAGGGAACGATCGGTTTTCGGCAATTTTAATCGCCCTGTCCAATGCTACCCAGCACATCAAACGCGTATGTAAGAATTCCTTTTTCTCACTTCTGATTTCCCAGATTCCATGATCGGGTTTCTTCCACTGTTTAATTACGCATTCAACCTGTTTTTCAATCAATGTCCAGAATTCATAGGTAATCGGTTTGTGCGATTTATTGTAAATATACACCGTATCAATCAGTTCGCCATATATATCGATTTGCAACTGAATCGCCGCTTCATTGCCAATTCGAACAGGTTTAGATGAATGGTAACCTTCAAACTGATCCGCTTCTACTTCTTTTATTTTCGCATTTCCATCTATCTGGTACACCAGTTGAAGGTCTGCTTTCTGGCATAGGTTAAATATCCAGTCCATAAATGCAGTAGCTTCGTCAAAAAAGCCGAGTCTTAAAAAAGCATACATGGTAAAAGCCGCATCCCTGATCCAGGTGAAACGGTAATCCCAGTTCCTGTCCCCGCCAATGGTTTCAGGCAGTCCAAAAGTTGGTGCGGCTACTACCGAACCGAATTCTGCTGAAGTAAGGAGTTTGAGAGTGATCGCCGATCTCCTGATGATTTCATCATAACGCCCTTTGTAGGTCGTCTGGTTGATCCATTCCCGCCAATAATCAACGGTTTTGCGGTAACCGTGCGTGATATAATGTTTTAATTCAGCTGCTGATTGCTTTTCATCAATAATTTCCATGATGATATGCGCCATTCCCGATTCCTCAAGCGTAAATTCTGCATAACCCGTATCCTTTTTGATATGCAGGGGAACATCTGCCTTCAATTTAACCGTGATTTTTTCAGCTTTGGAAAAAAAAACGAGTTCATCCTTTTCATGCTGAGCAGTATGGGTACTTTTGGTATAACCAAAACTCGGTACGCAAAAAACTTTAAAAGTAATACTGCCCCTGATAGCTTTGATCTGCCTTACAATGGCACTTGGAAAATCTATTTCCTTTGATAAAGGCATATAATCCGTAAGCTCTGCAATGCCCTGGTCAGCGAAAAAACGAGTGAGGAGTACCGCTGTACCTGGCAAATAAAGTTGCTTGCTGGTACAGTTTTCCAATTGTGGTTCAACTGAAAAATAACCGCCCTTTTCCGAATCGAGCATGGAGGCAAAAACGGTAGGCGAATCAAATCTTGGCGCACACAAAAAATCGATCGATCCCTGCAGCGAAACCAGTGCAACGGTTTTTAAATTGCCGATAACGCCATAGTTTTCTATGGGCTGAAAAGGTCTTTTTTTGTGCTTTGCCATATTTGAGGTATAAACTACCTAAGCAAAGGAATAATGCTTTGCTTTTGTTTTACCTTTTATAGCACAACCAGAAGTAAAACCTAAACTTTCAGATTGGGCATCAGGTTTAAAAAGGCCTGTGCATTGGCAGCATATTTCTTTTTATCCAGTTTGAAATAAAATGCGCCTTTTTTTGAGCCTGTTCTATCTTTTTCAGCTAGTTTAATCAACAATCCCGTTGAAGTAATCTTACGGCTGAAATTCCGGGTATCAATCTTGGTGTCATTTACCTCTTCAAAAAGAATATGCAATTGCGGAATGGTAAATTTTTTAGGCAACATTTCGAACAAAATGGGATGGAGGGCTGCTTTGTACCTCAGTTTTTTCCTTGCATCTGCAACCATTTCATTATGGTCGAAAATCAGTTTAGGCCTGTCGTTGATCAAAAACCATTCTGCCTCATAATCGTCATTTAACTGCGCTTCATATTTATGGATATCGATCAGGGCAAAATAACCAACAGAAAGCGTACGTTCTATCGGATCGCGCTTAGGTTCACCGTAAATTTGCAGCTGTTCCAGGTACACGCCTTCCAAACCCGTCATTTTTTTTAATACCCTGTTCGCGGCATCATCTGGGCTTTCATCAGCACCAACAAAACCGCCCATCAAACTCCATTTATTTATTTCGGGCTCTAAACCGCGCTTTACAAGAAGAATTTTAAGGTGCTCGCCATCAAATCCAAATACGATACAATCAACAGCAACAAGGTAATGCGGCTGTCTGGAATATTCAATCATTTTTTATAAGAGGTTTAAAGGCCTTAATATGTTCAATTTTTCACGAATATAAAAATTAATATTAATTGTCTATTTGACAATTAATATTAATTTTATAATTTGGCGGCTTAGACGGGCGAAGTAAAATGACTTCCTTTTTCTAACCAATTGAAAATATAAGATGAACCAGACATTCGAACTCGACAGTAACCCGCACACCAGGTTAAATATATTAACCGGAGAATGGGTTTTAGTTTCCCCACACCGTACTAAAAGGCCCTGGCAGGGTAAGGTAGAAGCGCTAGCACCCGATAACCGCCCCGAATACGATCCTAAATGTTATTTATGCCCGGGCAATGGCAGGGCAGATGGCGATAGCAACCCTGATTATACCGAAAGCTTTGTCTTTAATAATGATTTTGCAGCCTTGTTGGAAGACACCCCTGCAGGAAATATGAACGAGAATGATTTATTGGTTGCCAATAATCAGCGAGGACTTTGCAGGGTAATCAGTTTTAGTCCAAAGCATAACCTTACACTGCCAGAAATGAGTGTGGAAGCCATCACCGCAGTGGTAAATGTTTGGCAAAACGAATTCAATAGCCTTGCCGAAAACGATTGGATTAAATACATCCAGATTTTTGAGAATAAAGGAGATATAATGGGTTGTAGCAATCCCCATCCGCATGGGCAGATCTGGTCGCAGGGTGATATCCCATTGGAAATTGCCAAAGAAACTGAACGTCAGAAAACTTACTATGCCATTCACAGGAGAAGTTTATTGGCCGATTATTTAAAGCTGGAATTGAAAAAAAATGAGCGTATTGTATTTGAAAATGATCATTTCGTGGTACTGGTGCCTTTTTGGGCAGTTTGGCCTTATGAAACCATGATTATTAGTAAACGCCATGTAAACAGCATCAAATTGTTTAGCGAAGCGGAAAAGAAATCATTGGCCGGGGCAATTAAAGTACTCACAACCAAATACGATAACCTTTTCGAAACCTCATTCCCATATTCTGCAGGGATGCACCAAACGCCGGTAAACAACGGATATTACCCTGAATGGCACTGGCACATGCATTTTTATCCACCATTGTTGCGCTCGGCAACTGTTAAGAAATTTATGGTGGGTTACGAGATGCTGGCGAATCCTCAGCGTGATATTACACCTGAATTTGCAGCCAACCGCTTAAAGGAAATGTCTACTGTACACTATAAAATCAGCAAGACTGAAGACTAAAAATATTTGATAATGAATGCACAACATTTAAAAAATACATTTAAAAAACTTTTCAACGCTGAACCGATTTTGGTGCGCTCTCCCGGAAGAATCAACATTATTGGCGAACACACCGATTATAATGGTGGTTTTGTAATGCCGGCCGCTATTGATAAGGCTATTTATGTAGCTATTTCAAAAAGAGAAGATGATGAAATCCATCTATTTTCAGAAAGCTACCAGCAATTTGATATTTCCTCGGTAAAAGATTTAAAAAAATCAGAAAACAGCTGGGCCAATTACATTTTAGGCGTGGCTGATCAGTTAAAAGAAAGAGGTTATAAATTAGGTGGTTTTAACTTTTATATCGATGGCGATGTGCCTTTAGGTGCCGGTTTATCATCTTCAGCTGCTGTTGAGTGTGCTACAGGTTTTGCACTCGATCAGCTTTTTTCGCTTTCCGTTCCTAAGATGGATATTGCTTTAATTGCCCAAAAAGCAGAACAGACTTTTGCAGGGGTTAACTGCGGCATTATGGACCAGTTTGCCTCAGTATTTGGTAAAAAGGATCAGGCCATTATGCTCGACTGCCGATCGATGAAACACATCTATATTCCATTAAAACTGGATGGTTATAAACTGCTGCTATTAAATACCAATGTAAAACATGCACTGGCCGATTCTGCCTATAACAAAAGAAGGGCACAGTGCGAGCAAGGAGTTGCCTGGGTTAAAGAACATTATCCGAATGTAAATACACTCCGTGATGTTGATTTAAGCATGTTAGAAACTTATGTTAAACCGAAAGATTTAGAGGTGTACACCAAATGTAGTTTCGTGGTAAGAGAAATTGGCCGTTTACTTACTGCTGCAGAGCAATTGGAAAACGGAAACCTGGAAGGCCTGGGTAAACTGATGTTCGAAACACATGAAGGTTTGAGCAAAGATTACGAAGTGAGTTGTAAAGAACTCGACTTTTTGGTTGATGCCGTTAAACCGATTGATGAGGTATTGGGCGCCAGGATGATGGGCGGTGGCTTTGGTGGCTGTACCATTAACATTGTTAAAGAAGAAAAAATTGCTGATCTGGTTGAAGAACTGGCTGCTAAATACCAGTTAGAATTCGGACTAAAATTAGATGCCTATACGGTACAAACCGATAACGGAACCAGTTTATACAATTAATATAAAATTACCTCAGGTACACTAACCAAAATAAATCAATGAAGAACAATTTATTAGACACGAAGGATTACATTGTATTTGCAATTTACTTCGTTATTGTAGCCGCTTACGGGCTCTACATTTACAACAAGAAAAAATCTGAGTCTACAGGCTCTAAAGATTATTTTCTCGCCGAAGGCTCTCTAACGTGGTGGGCCATTGGTGCATCATTAATCGCATCGAATATTTCTGCTGAGCAGTTTATCGGTATGAGTGGTTCGGGTTTTAAAATGGGATTGGCCATTGCAACCTACGAATGGATGGGCGCGTTAACCTTAGTGGTGGTCGCGGTATTCTTTATCCCTGTTTATTTGAAAAACAAAATCGCTACGATGCCGCAATTTTTGCACCAGCGCTATAATGGAACGGTAGCGATGATTATGGCGGTGTTCTGGTTATTACTTTATGTGGTGGTTAATTTAACTTCAATCCTTTATTTAGGAGCCTTGGCTGTAAGCAGTATTTCAGGTTTCGATCTGCGTTTTTGTATGTATGCCATTGCTGTTTTTGCCATCATTATTACACTAGGTGGAATGAAAGTAATCGGTTATACCGATGTTATTCAGGTATTTTTTCTGATTTTAGGTGGTTTAGCTACTACTTATCTGGCGTTAAACCTGGTTTCTACCCATTACGGTACTTCAGGCATTTTCGAAGGTTATAGTTTAATGACTTCAAAAGCATCAGAGCATTTCCACATGATCTTAAAACCGGATAACGAAAATTATATCGATTTACCAGGTTTAAGTGTATTGGTCGGTGGTATGTGGATTGTGAATTTAAACTATTGGGGCTGTAACCAATACATTACCCAGCGTGCTTTGGGTGCAAATTTAGAAACTGCCCGTGGCGGGATTCTTTTTGCTGCATTCCTGAAATTATTAATGCCAATTATTGTGGTACTTCCGGGGATTGCAGCTTATGTATTGTATAAAGATGGTGCTTTCCAGTCAGAAATGATTCAGGGCGGTTCGGTAAATCCCGATCGCGCTTATCCGGTATTGTTAAACTTGCTGCCTGCAGGTTTAAAAGGACTTTCTTTTGCTGCATTAACTGCTGCAGTTGTGGCTTCGCTGGCAGGTAAAGCAAACAGTATTGCCACCATTTTTACTTTGGATATTTATAAGAAAGTATTAAATGTTGAAGCATCAGAGAAAAACCTGGTAACAACAGGAAAAATCTCAATCGTTGTGGCCATGATCCTGGGTGTAGTAATTGCCCCATACCTGGGTATCGATAAAAAAGGTGGTTTCCAATACATTCAGGAATATACAGGCTTTGTGTCCCCAGGTATTTTTGCCATGTTTATTTTGGGTTTCTTCTGGAAAAGAACAACTTCTGGTGCCGCATTATTTGCAACCATTGGTGGTTTTGCCCTTTCGATTTTCCTTAAATTTCTCCCTAACCTTACCGATCTTTCGTGGTTGTCCGGAAGCGGCTTCTCAGTTAAAAATGCAGCTGGCGTTTACGAAATTCCATTTTTAGATCGTATGGGGTTTGTGTTCATATTTTGTATCCTTGGTATGGTAATCATCAGTTTATCAAGCAACAAAGCCAAGGCTGAAGCTAAAGGACTGGCCATCGATGCAAAAATGTTTAAAACATCAACCAGTTTTGCCGTTGGCGCATTATTAATTATCGGTTTATTGGTTGCCCTTTACAGCGTGTATTGGTAAGCCATTTAGATTAACCATCATTTACTTTGACAATCTTTGGGGCGCAATACCTATATGATTGTCAAAGTTTTCTTAACCGCCTTAATGATTAAGCAATAAGTCAATTAATTACTTTGACAATCTTTGGGCGCAGTGCCTGTAAGATTGTCAAAGTTTACGTTAATTTCTGAATGGTCGGATGATATAAAATGTAATTAGTCGGGAAGTCAGAGGTCGGAAGTCCGAAGTTTAGGACGTAAAAAATTCCACTTTATGTCCTCTGTGATTTCTTCTCTGTGAACTCGGTGGTTAAATGATGGAAAATGTAAGATGGATGATGGAATTAATTAGTCGCCCAGCTTTGTGATCTTTGCGTATTGCTCTCCGCGCCCTTTGCGGTTGAAAAACACCAAATTATCCTTCATCCTCCGTCGCCAGTTTCTTTACCAACCATGGTAAAGTAAGCCCCTGTCCGATAAGTGTAAAAAGTACCACCACAACCGAAATAAAAATAATAGCATTACGCTGCGGGAAAGCACTTCCATCTGCTAAAGTTGCAGGCAATCCGATGGCAATAGCCAGTGAAACAATACCACGCATGCCCGACCAGCTAATGATCAAACTGTTTTTAAAATCCAGTAAAGCCTCTTCTGTAATCTTGTGTTTTCCTTTTTGAAAAGCCTTTTGAAGGTTAAACCGCTGTAGAAAAACACGTGCCATCCTCAGTAACAAAGCTACAATGGTAATCACCAAAGAATAACCAATATAAGGCAAAATATCTGCGCTGTTGATGTTCTTATACACATAAGGAAACTGCAAACCGATTAAAATAAAAATCAGGCCGTTTAGTAAAAAAATAATAATGTCCCAAATATTTTTCGACTGGTTTTTAAGCTGTTCTGGAAAAACCTTATTGCTGAATCTCGAAATACCCAAGCCTAATATAACCACTGCGATTACACCCGAAACATGCACCTCTTCTGCAATTAGATAAGTAACAAAAGGCATCAATAACATAAAACTAATGGTTGCCAGGCGGTTATCATGTATCCTTTTAAGGATAAAAGCTAAAATTCTCGACATCACCATACCAATCAAAAAGCCTCCCGCCATTAAAACCGCAAATTCTAACGATGCTTTCCAAAATACAAAAGCAGTTCCTGTTACTGCGGCTACGGCAAAACGGTATGCTACCAGCGCAGAAGCATCATTAACCAAACTTTCTCCTTCTAAAATGGTATTGGTTTTGTGTGATAAGCCCAATCCCTTTGTTATACTCATGGCGGCAACCGCATCTGTAGCAGAAAGTATGGCACCCAATACAAACGATACCGGCCAGCTCATTCCTGGAATCATGTAATGTGCCACCACAGCAATGCCAACTGCGGTTATAAACACCAGCGATATAGCCAAAGTAAGTATGGTATTAATATTGGTTTTAAACTCTTTAAACGAAATGTTAAAGGCAGCATCGTACAGTAACGGCGGTAAGAAAATCAGGAAAATAATCTCCGGATTAATATCAATAGGAGGGAGAGAAGGTATAAAACCAACCGCTATACCGGCAATAATCAATAAAATTGGATAGGGGATTTTGATATGATCGGCTATGGATGATAAACCGATCATTACTGCTAAAATAAATATTACAATGGCATAATTTTCCATATCTGTTTATGTCGATTGTTTTAAATGGGCATGGGAACAGTGACGGCAAAATATAGGTTTAGAACCGGATAAAAAAGTTTATCGTCAAAAACTAATTAACAGAAAGCAAATATTGATCAATATTTGTTGCTATAAAAGCAAAGAAAATTGAAAGAATAAGAATGTAATAAAGAGCTTTAAAGAAAAATTAACGCTGTAACCTTGGTCTTTTACTTTTAAAAGGCTGGTTGGTTTTTGGTTTAGCTGCTTTGGCTGTACTGTCCTCTTCCGAAATTTTAACCGTAATAACGTTGCCTTTAAAAGTTTCATCATTTAAAGTGGATACAATGTTTTTGGCATCAGGAAGACTGTATATTTCCAAAAAAGCATAACCCTTACACTTGCCCGTAGCCCTGTCGCGCACAATTTTAATTGTTTCTACCCTGCCGTGAAGACTAACCAGTATTGCCAAATCCATCTCTTGGATGTTGTCAGGAAGGCCGCCTATAAAAATCTTAACCATTAATTCAGTAATTTGAGGGAACGTCCGGCAAATTCGATCTTGAACCCAGAGCTGTTCTTTTAGACCTGCAAAATAAGCAAAATGATATTCTTACCCAAACAATTAAACGAATTTTGCCTCATTTTTGACATAAATTTGCGAAGTGCTGATGGATGTATTGGTGTTGACCTCCAGAAAATGTAAATTCGCTTTCTAATCATCCAAAAACAGGTCAATATGAGCATCCCGAGGTTTAAATCTTTATTTCTAATTGCGTCACTACTCTTCAGTTTCCAGTTTTTACAGGCGAAAATTTTGTTGCCATCGGTTTTTAGCGATAATATGGTTTTACAGCAAAAAACAAATGCAGCCATTTGGGGAAAAGCCACTGCTGGTAAAGCGGTTAAAATTAATGTCTCTTGGAATAAAATTAATTATGGTGCCATTGCTGATGTTAATGGAAACTGGAAAATTAAAGTTGCCACACCAGGTTATGGCGGCCCATATACCATCACCATTTCGGATGGAGAATTATTGGTGCTTAACAATGTGCTTATTGGTGATGTATGGATCTGCTCAGGCCAATCCAATATGGAAATGCCTTTGGCTGGCTGGGGAAAAATCAGCAATTATGAAAAAGAAATTGCTGATGCTAAATTCCCCAATATCCGTTTACTACAGGTAGAACATATTACCAGTAATGTTGCATTAAACGATGCTAAAGTAACCAACAGTGGCTGGCAGGAATGCAGTCCAAAATACATTGCCGAATTTTCTTCAACAGCATATTTTTTTGCCCGCGAAGTGTACCAAAAAACAAAAATCCCGATCGGATTGATCCACACCTCATGGGGCGGAACCATTGCAGAAGCCTGGACAAGTGCCGAAACACTTAAAAAGATGTCCGATTTTTCTGCTGCAGTTGATAAAATCCATCAAGCAGCTAAAAACACTTCAACAACTTCTTACGACGAAAAAGTAGCCAGCTGGGTTAAAATGACCACCGAAAAGGATTCTGGTTACCAAGCTGGACAACTTAAATGGGCTACAGCTGAAACTACAGACTGGAAAAGTATGACTTTGCCAACGTTGTGGGAAGAAGCTGCACTTAAAAATTTCGATGGTATTGTGTGGTTTAGCAGGAAAGTGAGTATTCCGGAAAATTGGAAAACTAGTGGTATAAAGCTTAATCTCGGAACCATAGATGATAACGATATCACTTATGTAAACGGTGTAAAAGTTGGCGAAACGGTTGGCTATAACGTTGGTAGAAGTTATACCATACCTTCGGATTTACTCAAACCAGGCGAAAATATCATTACTGTACGTGTTTTTGATAGCGGTGGCGGTGGCGGCATCTATGGCGAGGCCAAAGATTTAAATGTAATAAATAATGCGGGAGAAAAAATTTCGCTTGCTGGAGACTGGAAATATAAAGTAGGGCTTAATTTTAATAACATCGGACCAAAACCTGCTGACGAAAGCGGTCCGAACCGGGCAACAGTGTTATACAATGCGATGATTCATCCTTTTATCCAGTTTTCTATTAAAGGCGCTATATGGTACCAGGGAGAAAGTAACGCCGATCGCGCTTACCAGTACCGCGAATTATTTCCACTCATGATCAAAGACTGGCGTCAAAAATGGGGGCAGGGTGATTTTCCATTTTATTTTGTTCAACTGGCTAATTATATGCAGGTAGATAATGCCCCCGTTGAATCGGCATGGGCAGAACTGAGAGAGGCTCAACAAAAAACACTTGCTTTGCCAAATACCGGAATGGCTACCATTATCGATATTGGCGATGCAAAAGATATCCATCCTAAAAATAAACAGGAAGTTGGGCGAAGGTTGGGTTTAATCGCACTGGCCAAAACTTATGGTCAAAAAAATAATTATTCAGGGCCGGTTTACCAATCGGCTAAAGTAGAAGGAAAACAGATCCGTTTAACTTTTAGCAATACCGAAAATGGATTAAAAGTAGCAGATGATGCCGCGCTTACCGGTTTCGCTATTGCAGGTACAGATAAGAAATTTCATTGGGCCAAAGCAAGTATCCTGGGGAATCAGGTTATCGTTAGCAGCGATCAGGTAGTTAGCCCTGTTGCCGTACGTTACGCATGGGGAAATAATCCAGTAGCAAATCTTATCGCTAACGATGGCCTTCCGGCATCGCCATTTAGAACGGATACCTGGCAAGGCATCACTTTCGGCAAAAAATAAATTTTAAAAAGACCTCTTTTCTAAAGCCCAACAATTTATCATATATAAATTGTTGGGCTTATGTTTTTTATGACGACTAAATTTTTGATTTCTAGGTTTTTAATTGTTTTATTAGATTTTTACTAAATCGTTTTATTATTCGGGCATATTTCTTAGTTTTATAGCAATAATGATCTAACCAATAATGCTTTTATGAAGAGAGTAGCAATCCCCTTATGTTTACTGATATCCGGTTTATCCATCCCATATTTACAGGCACAAAGTTTAACCGGGTTTAATAAAACACCATTAAAACAAGAGGTTTATGTGCAGTTACCAATTGGTAGTATTAAAGCAAAAGGATGGTTGTTGAAACAGCTGGAGCAGCAGCGCGATGGTGCAACAGGAATGGCTGAAGAACTCTATCCGGAGAAAGATAACCTGGGTAAAAGTACCGATTGGCTTGGTGGAGATGGTAATAGCTGGGAACGGGTGCCTTACTACGTTAAAGGTTTAGTGGCTTTAGCTTATACTTTAGATGATGCTGCTTTAAAAGCCAAAGCACAAAAATACATCGATTGGACATTAAATAATCAGCAGCCTAATGGCTTTTTTGGGCCACCAAAAATGAAAGACTGGTGGCCGCGCATGCCTATGATGTATGCTTTACAGAGTTATTACGAGGCTACAAATGATAAAAGGGTAATTCCTTTTCTTTCCAGGTATTTTAAGTACGAACTGGCTAATCTCGATGCCGATCCTTTAAAAGAATGGGGCAAGGCAAGGGCTGGCGATAATATGGAAATTGCCATCTGGCTTTATAACAAAACAGGAGACAAGGACCTGCTAAAACTGGTCGAAAAATTAAAACAACAGGCTTATCCCTGGATTGATATTTACACCAATAACGAATTTTACTTTTATGGCGATGATTTTCAGCCGAAACACATGGTTAACGTCGCCCAGGCCTTAAAATTTCCTGTTGTTTACGCACAATTGAACGATCTGCCTGCCAATCGTGATGCGCTTTTAAAAGGGATCCAACACATCATGCACGATCATGGTCAGCCGGAAGGTTTAGGCTCCGGAACTGAATTTCTTGCAGGTACCAGCAGTATAGAAGGCGTCGAAACCTGTACGGTGGTAGAATGGATGCAGAGTTTAGAAACCGCTGCAAAGGTTATCCATGAAGCTAAAATAGGCGATCAGCTCGAAAAAGTCGCATTTAATGCCTTGCCGGCGCAGTTTAGCAGGGATTTTAAAAATCATTCTTACTATACCTTGCCCAATCAGGTGCAAAGCATACATGGCGATCATGGTTTTAATCAGGATTATAGTTCAGGAACGGTTTCGAGCCCATATTCCGGTTTTGGCTGCTGCCGCTACAATATGCACATGGGCTGGCCTTATTTTGTAAAAAGCAGTGTGGTGGCCACGCCAGATCGCGGACTTGCTGTAATTACTTATGCCCCAATGGAAATAGAAACTTTGGTAGCAGGAAATAAAAAAATAAAAATAACCGAAGAAACCAATTACCCTTTCGAAGAACGGATTAAGTTAAAAGTTGGTCTTGCCGCTTCAGCATCATTTCCTTTAATACTGAGAGTTCCTACCTGGAGCATTAAACCGACCATAAAATTAAATGGAAAAGAACTAAATGGGGTAAAACCCGGAGACATGTTTACGATCAGCCGCGAGTGGAAAAATCAGGATCAACTGGAACTGAATTTCCCAATGGAAGTAACTATGCAAAAACAGGTAAATAATTCGGTAAGCGTAAGCCGCGGACCAATTGTATATGCATTAGAAATCGCGGCAGAAAATAAAACAACCAAAGCACATCCTGTTGCAGGTTTTACCGATTACGAAATCCACCCTACATCACCATGGAATTATGGCCTGTTATTAGCTAAAGACAATTTAAACAGCCTGGTTAAAGTTGAAAAGTCCGCCATGCCCGAAAACCCTTTCATTGCGGCTGCCTCTCCTGTAAAATTGAAGGTTCAGGCCAGGGAAATCCCATCGTGGGGGTTAGCATATAACAAAGTATCTGCTTTTGATGTGCCTTTTAGTCCGGTTGTTTCTAACGAAAAAGACGAAGAAATTACTTTAGTCCCTTACGGCTCTGAAAATATCCGCCTAAGTTGTTTTCCGGTAATTGGTGAGCCTAAAAAAATAAGTAAAAACCTGACTGAAAATTTTGACCAGGGAATGGCTACCGATTGGGTTTTTTATGGAGGCGGCTGGTTCTGGAAAAACGGGCAGGTCAATTCTGCTTCAAATGCCGGTTCAGGCGGTTACGGCATCAACGGTTCTAAATATGTGGCCAACGGAACTGACTTTAAAGATTTTACCTATCAGGCTGATGTAAAGATCAATACTGCAGGCGATGCTGGTTTAATGTTCAGGGTTTCCAATCCCGCAATCGGCCCGGATGCTTACCAGGGCTATTACGTAGGCCTAAACCAGGTTGACGGCACGGTCCTGTTGGGGAAAGCAAGCGACCAAAAATGGATTGTTTTAAGCTCCACAAAATATCCTGTTGAAATGAACAAAATATACACCCTAAAAATTGTGGCAAAGGGAGATAAATTTGATATTTTTATAAACGGATCAACTAAAGCCATTCTTTCTGCAAGTGATAGTCAATATCAGTCAGGTAGTATTGGCTTAAGGGCTTATAAAGCGTTAGCCAGTTTCGATTCAGTAAAGATTAACGCTTTTTAACATCGCTTAAACGCTGTATTAAACTTTACGGCAGGAAATTTGTTAACATATTAGCATAAAAAAAATAAAATTATGAAATTTTACAGATCAATCCCTATAATGCTCTTTGGTCTTGCGCTTGCAACCGGTTGTGTAAGCAATAAAAAGTATGCTGAACTTCAGGATACTTACGCAAAACTGAGAGAAAGAAACCAGGAATTAAGCAATAAATACCAGGATAGCCAACGCGAACTGAGCGGAAGCACCAGTAGGGTTAAAAGTTTAGAAGAACAGATTGCTTCCGAAAGGGCAAATGTTACCGCCCTGCAAGATGCCTTGAACAAATGTTTAAACTCGAGTAACCAGGGTAACGTTAATATCTCTAAACTGGTTGATGAAATTAACAGTTCAAATAAATACATTAAACAACTGGTAAATGCCAAAAACAAAAGCGACTCGCTTAATATGGTGTTAACCAATAATTTAACCCGTTCATTAAGCAGGGAAGAACTTGGCGATGTTGACGTACAAGTGCTTAAAGGGGTGGTTTATATCTCCTTAGCTGATAATATGCTTTATAAATCAGGCAGTTATGAAGTTTCTGATAAAGCAGGTGAAACTTTAAGTAAAATTGCTAAAATTATTAAAGATTACGATACTTATGACGTATTGATTGAAGGTAATACCGATAACGTGCCAATTACCCAGACCAATATCCGCAACAACTGGGATTTAAGTGCTTTAAGGGCATCATCAGTGGTTCAGGTATTGCAAACCAAATATGCGGTTGATCCTAAACGCTTAACAGCTGGTGGCCGTGGCGAGTTCAACCCGATTGCAGACAATACAACAGCAGGCGGAAAAGCCAAAAACAGACGTACACAGATTATCATTACGCCTAAATTAGATCAGTTCATGGATCTGATTGGAAAAGCGCCTGAGCAATCGCAAAAATAAAATCATCATTGATATAGATTATAGGGCTGAAATTAATTTTTCGGCCCTTTTTTATGCATTGCTTATTTTATTAATTCTGAAATCGCCTAAAATATATCAGGATAACTATAATTCTATGACGCTTTTAGCCATTTATAAATGTATATTTGATTATATCAGTAATCTTATTACTTTCTTTTCTCTCACTGATGTACCATTACGGTATTCGCTAATCTTTTATTTAGATGAGTATTTATTATTCCCGTCACCAAATTGTTTATGCAATGATGACGGGTCTTATCAAAAAATAAATGTTAAATATTCATGAGCAGAGACAAGAAGAAAGAGGCCAGTGTAAATAAAAAAGCACCCTCAGATTATCAATCGGGAAAAGGTAAAACCGCAAAAACTGAAATTGATCCGTTCGCCAAAAAACAAGGTAAAAATGGCAAATAACGATCAGAAAGTGCAGGCAAAAGTTTTTTTGTACGAATTGAATAATACCAGGCACGAATATGGCTTTTCGGCTAAAGAAGAATGGACATTGGATTTAGCAACAAATACGCAGAAAAAAGATCTCGAGAACAAATATTATCCTATTTTATCATTAACCGTAGCACCAGAAAATATCATGACTATGCTCGATCTTTTAGAAGAAAAACTGGAATATGCGGTTAATAATATCAAAGATACCCTTGGGAGTAAAAAGATCTCTAAAGAATCTACCAATTTATTGGCTTATTGCGTGGCGAGGTTAAAATATTAAAAATAGGTACTTAAAGTAATGCAGTGGCTTTAATCCCCATTTGCGCTATCAGTTTTAAACACCTTTATTAGAATTATTTAGGGAAGTTGTCCTTAACTTGCTTGGAAAAATAATAGACTTCGCCGAAGTATGCCGATCAGTCCCAATAGTCAGAACTGTATAAACTATCATGCCTCTGCGTCATACAGCGGGAGAAGAATTTTATAAAAAATTCAAAAAGTTAGGAAATACTAACCGATTCCTTTTGTTGGTTCAAATAAGCAGTAATCTGGTCTAATGTAATGCACCTGGTCGCCCTAACAGCTGATTTCAGTACTTCTGAACTTACACCTAAGCGGTTTGCCCAATAATTACGGTCAGTTTCTTCAGATAATAGGATAATTTCTTCTTTGATGCCTGTGGTTTGATTGAGATTTTTCATAGATGGGATGATTTAATAGCATATAACAATTACAAGCCCGTTTTGTTTGGTAAAAATAATATTTTATCCTTGGAATAACAAGCTGTATAGTAACGAGTTGCAGTTCGTGTGTTTGATTTTAGATATTGATATGATCTGGTCATGATAAAATCTGCTCTTTCGGTGGTCAGATTGGATAGCATTTATAAACATACTGAACAAATAAGTAATTTTTATTGGCTATTATGCCTTACATAGGTAATTGGAAAAAAGAATTGATGTATTTATATTAATCAGATTAAAGAAAACGTTTTAGTATAGTGTAAAATTATTCAATAATTCATATTTTTGTATTTTTAATTATACATTTTTTAATTATAATTGTCGAATTTTTTAAGAATATTTATGAATGATAAAAGAAGGGGAGTAGTGATCCGGATTGATAATGAACATGGCATTGGAACCATAATGGACGAAAATGGTCAGGATATTCATTTTCGTCTGCACACAATGCCCAATGAAATTGAAATAAACTCGAAAGTAACTTTTGATATACAACTAACAGCTCAAGGTCTATCAGCCATGAATGTTGAGGTAGAAAAAGAGGAAATTTTAGTCCAGTCTATATAATTTAAATATTAATAATTTATTCTGCAGTGGGTAAGCTAAAATAAAAGGTTGAACCTTTACCAAATTTACTTTCTGCCCATATTTTTCCCCGATGTCTTTCTATTACTTCCGCGCAGATATACAAACCAACGCCAAAACCGGCAATGGTTTGTGTACTTAAACTTTCTACGCGGAAAAACCGCTCAAAAAGTTTGGGAATATCATTTTCTTTAATGCCTATTCCTTCATCTTCTACACTCACCACAAATTCTCCTGTTCTTTTTTCGCATTTAATGGCAATCAAAGATTCTTTTTTTGAGTATTTGGCTGCATTGCTGATCAGATTGTTCACCACATTACCAATCTTTTCCTTATCAGCATTTACAATCAATCCCTCAGGTCCAATTACCTGTATAAAATGACTTGGTAAAATTACCCTGTTTTCCTCAGCAATGGTTTTAATCAGGTCTACCAGGTCGAAATCTGTTTTATTCAGCTGAATTTTGCCCGATTCCAGTAATGACACATTAAGGAAGCCATCAATCATCAGCCACATTCTTTTCAATTGAACATTGATTTTTTCGAGTGTTTCTGTCGTAAAATCGTTTCCTGTTTCCTTAAGTTTAAACTGTAACAGTTGCACATAAGCGTTTAGAGCAGTCAGCGGAGTTTTAAGTTCATGACTTACCATTCCTATAAAATCATTTTTTCTGATCTCGTCCTGTTTATGCTCGGTAATATCCAGAACGGCGCCGGCAATGTAAACACCCTTGCCTTGTTCATTATAATAGGCCTTGCCTGCAGTTCTTAACCACTTTGTTTTGGTTTTGATCCCGTTTATATTAATCTGATATTCAATGTTAAATGCTTCCTTGTTATGCAGTGCTTTTCTGATATTGCTGGTGAGGAAGCTTAAGTTTTCAGCGCTGATCAGCGATTTTGCTTCATCGAGACTTAGTGTATTGCTTTCCAGCTCGTAAATCTGTTGAGCCCTTTCTGATAGCAGCACTTTTTTGCTTTCAATATCGATATTCCATGAGCCCATTTCCGAAGCATCCATTGCAATTTTTAAAATATCTTTTGCTTTAAGTAATTCCTTTTTAAAGTTTACTTGTTCCGTAATGTCCTTAATAATTACCAAAATGCTTGTGACTTCATTTTTGTCGTTTTTTAGCGGCTGGTACATCGCAATAAAATAACCATCAGCTATGTGCGTTGAAATTTTTAATTCATTTAAAGTTAAAGGTTCACCTGTTTTAAAAATATCCTTCACGCGGCTCAGTATCTGCCTTTGTAGGCCAAGCTCCTGTCGCGATTCTTCTTGCGCAATACCAATCACTTCTTTACGGGTTTTTCCCCAAAGTTTTAAAATATTATCATTTGCATATTCCGTAATTAACTCCCTGCCCCGCAATACGCACATACCTAAAGGTGCCTGTTCAAAAAAGCCCCTGAATCTTGCTTCGCTTTCAGAAAGTTCTAATAAAATATGTTCCAGGTCATTTTCATTGGTAGGGACTTCTTTAAGCGAACAAACGATATACTCAACAGGGTTTGCACCCTGTATTACTGGCGAAAATTCCAGTTCCCAGTTTACATTTGGCGAATTGGAATAAATGGGATGGATAATTAAACGTTTTTTTATTTTAAGCTCACTCACCTGATGTACCGTTTTGTTGAGTAAATCTTTTTCTCTGTTTGATAAGAGATTTGGGATCGCATCAATGTCGTAAAACTTTAATTCTCCTCCAATCCGTGTTATTAAAGCCTGATAAGCATCATTGTGCTCTACCACCACCAATACCGGTTTTATTTTAAAAATGATCAGTGGTGCTTTAGAATGTTTTAATAATGCTTTTAGGAATGAAGAGGTTAAATCGATCATAAAATTGAATTGACGCTTTACCAAATATAATCTTTAGGTCGCTAATTGCCAACAGACTTACTGTGAATGCATAATATTTATACTACAAAAATGTAGTAGATGTGGGCTATTAATGTAACTTTTCAATATAAAATGATCATAAAAGAGGTTAGAGCACTTATTTTTATAGGTATATTAGATTTTTTAGCTAAACATTTTTCCTAAATCTGTGTTTTCAGAAATAGGTAGATATTATTTTCGTTTGTCGTTCTTTTTTGAACGATTAGTTTGCAGTTACACAATAGATAAAACATGAATCCCGAAAACATTTATTCAGAAGATAAGTGGCTACCTTTTAATGGCTTTTCCCCACTGATAAAAGTATACAGACTTTTTCACGATCTAACGCCTGAAATAGAATTTATCATCAATTCTCATACTTTTCCTGTCACCTTTAAAAAAAATAAGTTTATCACCTCACCATTGCACCGCGATAAATGCGCTTACTTGATCATAGATGGTATTGCAAGGGGATTTATGAAAGAAGATAACCAGGAAATAACCACCTGGATTGCAAAAGAAAATGAATTTGTAGGCAACGTTAGTAATTTTTGGGATGAGAGCGAACCCTCTGACGAGTATATACAAGCGCTCGAGGATGTGGTAGCCATAGCTGTCCCCTACACCATGTCGAAGCTGCTGTACCTCAATTATCAGGTTGTAAATTATGTAAGCCGGAAAATGACCCAGTTACATTATCTGCAAGCCTGCGAAAGGGCACTTATTTCGAGGTTACAATCTGCAGAGAAAAGGTATCTGCGGTTTATAAAATCCTATCCTGAACTGGTTAACAGGGTTCCTTTGAAATATATAGCTTCGTTTTTATGTATGCGATTGGAAACCTTAAGCCGAATCAGGTCTAAACTGGCTATGCAGTTTACAGAAATACATCCATCATAACTGTTGGTAACATTTTTTGACGGCTATTTTACTCAAAGAATAAGTTCCCGAATGTTATTTTAATATCAAAAAAATGTAAAGTAAAATAAACAGAATTTAGGTATTGAATTTTGAATGTATTGCCATATATGTTAAAAGTGACTGATTTGTAATACATTTTATTCAATAATGTTATCTAAAATACCTCATTTTAGTGTGATAAATTGATTTTTATATATTTTTAATAAAAATTATTTTGTTGTTAATCAGGCTTTTAAGTTTTGTTTTCGATTTAAATACGTCATTTACACGATTTAACATTTCTTGCTTATATTTTTTTAAAAATTTATATATATTTGTTCTTACCCTTTCGAGGGTATGTTTTTCATAGGTAGATGTAGGGTCAGAACAATGTTCTGGCCCTTTTTTATTTTTAATCCCTTCCAGAAAACCTATTTTTGTTTCATGATAAAAAAGAAAGTGATTGTTGCAGTTACAGGTGCCAGTGGATCCATATATGCCAAGGTTTTATTCGATCAGTTATCGGTACTGAAAGATCAGATTGAAGCCGTTGGCGTGGTAATGAGCGATAATGCCAAAGAGGTTTGGCAATTTGAACTCGGCAATCAAAACTATAACGACTTTAAAAACTTTACTTTTTATAATAAGAACGATTTTAACGCACCTTTTGCCTCAGGCTCGGCAAAATACGATACCATGATCATCGTTCCATGCTCAATGGGTACATTAGGACGTATTGCACACGGAATATCGAACGATCTGATCTCAAGGGCTGCAGATGTAGTATTAAAGGAGCGGAGAAAACTGATTGCTGTAGTACGCGACACACCCTTTAGCCTGATTCACATCAACAACATGAAAACCGTTACCGAAGCCGGTGGCATTATTTGTCCGGCTAATCCTTCTTTTTATAGCCTGCCTAAAAGCATCGAAGAAGTGGCAGGAACAGTAATCAGCAGGGTATTGGATCTGGCTGGTTTTGAGCAGGAAAGTTACCGGTGGAATGAATAATTTTGGAGTTTTCAGTTGGGAGTTTAGAGTAAGCCAATCTGCTCTGTTAAATTTTCCAGACACCCAACTCCAAACCAATCTTTTGTTAACTCACTGTAATTTGTGAGGTGTTGCGGCCTTAATCGCCTAACTCCAAACAAATTTCTTATCTTTGCAGGCTCAATGAAAAAGGTCGCATTTTATACATTAGGTTGTAAACTTAATTTCTCTGAAACATCAACCATCGGTCGTTTATTTACCGAAGCAGGTTATGCAGTGGTAGAATTTCAGGATCAGGCCGATGTGTATGTAATCAATACCTGCTCTGTTACCGATCACGCGGATAAAAAATGCCGTAAAGTTGTTAAAGAAGCTTTAAAATATTCTCCAAATGCATTTGTAACCATTGTTGGTTGCTACGCACAGTTAAAACCACAGGAAATTGCCGAAATTGAAGGAGTTGACATGGTTTTGGGTGCTGCAGAAAAATTCAGGATTGTTGAATACATTACCGATTTAACCAAACAGCCTAAAGCTGTTGTTCATCAGCAGAATATTGAAAAAGTAAACCATAATTTTATTGCCTCGTATTCAATCGGTGATAGAACACGTACTTTCTTAAAAGTGCAGGATGGTTGCGATTACCCTTGTACCTACTGTACCATTCCTTTGGCACGTGGCGCAAGCCGTAGCGATACCATTGAAAATGTAGTTAACCGCGCAAAAATGATTGCCGAAAGCGGTGTGAAAGAAATTGTGTTAACAGGTGTAAACCTGGGCGATTTCGGCATCCGTAACGGTGAAAGGGAAGATAAGTTTTTTGATCTGGTTAAAGCTTTGGATGAAGTTGAAGGAATCGAAAGGATCCGTATTTCATCAATAGAACCTAATCTTTTGAGTAACGAAATCATCGAATTTGTGGCTGCATCAAAAAGATTTGTTCCGCATTTCCACATTCCTTTACAATCGGGTTCTGATAAAATTTTAGGCCTGATGCGTCGCCGTTACCGTCGCGATTTATATGTAGAGCGTGTAGCTAAAATAAAAGAAGTAATGCCGCACTGTTGTATCGGTGTGGATGTGATTGTTGGTTTCCCAGGTGAAACAAAAGAAGATTTCCTGGATACTTACCAGTTCTTAAATCAGCTTGATATCTCTTACCTCCATGTATTTACCTATTCGGAACGCGAATTAACTGCAGCAGCCGAAATGAAAGGTGTTGTAGCTGGAAGTGAGCGTAACGAACGCAGCAAAATGCTTCACATTTTATCTGACAAAAAACGCAGGGCTTTTTACGAATCTCAAATTGGCAGCGAAGGTGAAGTACTCTTCGAAGCAGATCAAAAATCAGGTTATATGCATGGTTTTACTAAAAACTATGTGAAAGTGCGTGCAAAATACGATCCCCTAATGGTTAACGAATTAAAAGCCGTTAAGCTTTTAGAAATTACTGCCGATGGTGAGGTAGAAGTTGCTGAACTGGAAACGGTTTACGCACATCATTAAGCGTCTTTAGTCGGAAGTCCTTAGTCCGAAGTCTATAATTATAGCCTGTCATTCCCTCGATTTGTCATCCTGAGCGTAGTTGAAGGATCTTAAGTATGGAAAATGTAAGATGGATGATGGAATTGATGCGACGCTGACCAACAAATATTATGTTATATCTTTGGTCGTTCATTTCCTAAGCACTACTGTAATAAGTTAATTAAACCTGATCGGAGCGAGCACGAATCCCGATTCTTTCAATCGGGAGAGTAAAGTGGAGAGCAGGACTGCAATAACCGATAAAATACCAAACCTCTCTTTTCTAAATAAAAAAGATTGATTTTTACCTCTTTCTCCAAACTTTAGATCTTGATCTTTAGCCTTTCTGCTTTAGTCTTTCAGCTTTGGTCTTTAATCTTTCAGCTTTGGTCTTTCTTTACTATCTTCGCTTCAAATTATTTGTATGTTTCCTACCGTTTCCCATTTTTTAGAATACCTTTTCGGCATTAATTTACCGCTTCCGTTTAATACTTTCGGTGTTTTTGTGGCACTGGCATTTGTGGCCGGCTACTGGGCTTTTACCAAAGAACTTAAGCGTAAAGAAGCGCTGGGCATACTTCATCCAATTAAAAAAACAGTAGTAATCGGCAAGCCTGCTACTACATCAGAACTGATTATGAACGGCCTTTTTGGCTTTGTTATTGGTTATAAACTGGTTTACGCCCTATTAAATTACAGGCTTTTTGTAAGCGATGCGCAGGGCATACTCATGTCGGCCAAAGGAAATATCATCGGCGGTCTGTTCTTCGCTGGTTTATTTGCTTACTGGGATTATACTGAAAAAAATAAGCATAAATTAGATAAACCAAAAGAAACGTTGGTTACCGTTCATCCATATCAAACCATGAGCAACCTGATTGTTTGGGCAGCGATATGGGGTTTCTTAGGGGCTAAATTCTTCGATAATTTAGAGTATTGGGATGATTTTGTTCAACACCCTATAGAAAGGTTATTATCTTTTAGTGGCTTAACCTTTTACGGTGGTTTAATTTGTGGTGGCGCAGCTGTATTGATCATTGCTAAAAGAAACGGCATAAAACCCCTGCACATGCTTGATGTGGGTGGTCCGGGAATGATGTTGGCTTACGCAGTTGGACGTATTGGTTGCCATTTAGCTGGCGATGGCGACTGGGGAATTGTGAATCCAGATCCAAAACCCTTTTCGTGGCTGCCTGATTGGTTATGGTCGTACAAATATCCAAATAATGTGGTAGGAGAAGGCATTCCGATCCCGGGCTGTAACGGTAAATTCTGTAATGAACTGGCCCAGGGTGTATATCCAACCCCAATTTATGAAGTAATTATTTGTCTGATCCTTTTTGCCTTCTTGTGGAAAATCAGGGATAAAATAAAAGCACCTGGTTTGATGTTTGGTATTTATATGATTTTAAATGGTATAGAGCGTTTCTGTATCGAATTGATCCGTGTTAATTCAAAATACCATGTTTTTGGTCTTCGCTTTACCCAGGCCGAAATGATTTCTACCTTCCTTGTAGTTGGTGGTATTGCACTAAGTGCTTATGCCTTAAGGAACAAGAATCAACTCGCTTAATACTTTTTTATAAATTCATTTAAAATCCAACAACAACTTTGTTTGGTTGTTAAATAGCTATGAATTACGAATTACTATGCAATAAAGTGATATCGATTGTAAAGCTTACCGGAAACTTTATCCGTAAAGAAGCGATGCAGTTTGATGCGCAAAAAATCGAATACAAAGGATTAAATGATATGGTTTCTTATGTTGATAAAACAGCAGAACAGAAACTTGTTCAAAACCTTGAAAAATTAATTCCTGATGCAGGTTTTATTACTGAAGAGAAAACCATTAGCAGGGCAGGAAAAACCTATACCTGGATCATCGACCCTTTAGATGGAACAACCAATTTCATCCATGGTATACCCGCTTACGGCATCAGTGTAGCCCTTTACGAAGATGGTTTACCTGTTGTAGGTGTAGTTTATGAATTAAACCGGGGAGAAATGTTTTATTCTTACAAAGGCGGTTTAGCTTTTATGAATAAGAAAGAAATTAAAGTTTCTGTTAATCCTGATTTGAAATCGAGTTTATTGGCTACGGGTTTTCCTTACTACCAGTTTGATAAACAACCTCAATATTTGAAATTATTGGCCGAAATGATGCAGAAAAGCCATGGGGTACGTAGAATTGGTGCAGCAGCCATAGACCTGGTTTATACCGCCTGCGGACGTTTTGATGCTTTTTTCGAGTTCAACCTTCAACAGTGGGATTTTGCAGCCGGATGTTTTATTGTTCAGCAGGCAGGAGGAGAGGTGTACGATTTCGCCGGAGGTAATGATTACTTTGAGAAAAGGGAGATATTGGCTACCAATGGGAAACTTACTGCTGAAATGTTAACTGCGATTAAGCAGTATTTTTAAAATAAGGTTAAGGTAAATCGTCATTTCGACCGCAGTGGAGAAATCTTTTAAACATTGTTAAAAGATCTCTCAATTCCGTCGCTCCACATCCGATAGCTATCGGATGGAGATGAGGAAAATGAGCACACAAAAAAAAGTCCCGGTTTACACCGGGACCTTTTCATTATATATGTACTATGAAAAATGCAATTTAAAGTGCTTCAGAAACCACTTCTGTAACTTCTGGTACCATTCGCTGTAATAAATTCTGGATACCTGATTTAAGCGTAATCGTAGATGATGGGCAACCACTGCAAGAGCCACGTAATTCTACGGTTACCACACCCTCATCAAAAGATTTGTAGGTAATGGCACCGCCATCCTGCTCTACAGCCGGACGAACATAATCGTGAAGAATCTGCTGGATTTTAATTTCAGTTTCCGAACCTTCAAAAGCCGGAGCTTCTTCAGTTGTTGCTTCTTTAATTTTTAATTCAGATTCTACCGCTCCCTTAACAAATTCTTTTAAAATGGCTTCAATATCTGCCCACTCAGCATCATCAGTTTTAGTGATGGTAACAAAGTTACTGGCGAAAAACACACCAGAAACAAAGTTGAACTTAAATAACTCTTTAGCAAATGGAGAATGTTCTGCACTTTCTTTAGTCGCAAAATCTTCACTGCCATTAATTAACAGCTTGTTTACCATGAATTTCATGGTAGCTGGATTTGGAGTCTGTTCTGTATATACGTTAATCGTCATGTCTTAATCAATTTGAATAAACAAAATTAACAATAAGTCATTAATAAAACCTTTAACTGCTGTCTGCTTAACGTCAATTTAATCGGCTTAAAAAACGCCGGTGTAATTGAAAGGGGTAATCGTTCTCAATTGCGCTTTTATTTCTTCAGTAACATTCAGTCCTTCAATAAATTCTGCAATACTTGCCGCATTAATTTTTGAATTTGTCCTGGTCAGTTCCTTTAAAGCTTCATAAGGATTCGGATAGTTTTCCCTTCTTAACACCGTTTGAATCGCCTCGGCTACTACTGCCCAGTTATCATCTAAATCGGCGTGTAAAGCAGCTTCATTTAATAAAATTTTATTTAAACCACGCAAAGTCGAGTTAATGGCAATTAGCGTGTGACCGAAAGGAACACCAACGTTTCTTAAAACGGTAGAATCGGTTAAATCTCTCTGCAAACGCGAAATAGGCAATTTAGCAGCGAAAAACTCGAATAAGGCATTGGCAATGCCTGCATTTCCTTCTGCATTTTCGAAATCGATCGGGTTAACTTTATGTGGCATAGCCGAAGAACCGATTTCTCCCGCTTTGATTTTCTGTTTGAAATAATTTTTCGAAATATAGGTCCAGATGTCTCTGTCTAAATCGATAATGATGTTATTGATGCGTTTTAAAGCATCGCACTGCGCGGCAAACTGATCGTAATGCTCAATCTGTGTGGTGTGTTGTGCACGGGTTAAGCCTAAAGTTTCGTTTACAAACCGGTTAGAAAAATCAATCCAGTTTACTTGAGGATAGGCAATATGGTGTGCATTGAAGTTTCCGGTTGCACCACCAAATTTTGCGCTGTTCGGGATAGATTTTAAACTTTCCAGCTGAATGCTTAAACGTTCTGCGAAAACCAAAAATTCTTTTCCCAGTTTAGTAGGAGAGGCCGGCTGACCATGCGTATGTGCCAGCATCGGAATATCTTTCCATTCTGTAGCCAGTGCATATATTTTTTCGATCAAAGTATTAATCGCCGGATAATAACTTTCATTTAAAGCCAGCTTAATAGAATAAGGAATGGCCGTATTGTTAATGTCCTGAGAAGTTAAACCAAAATGGATAAACTCTTTATAGTTTTGGAGTGAAAGGGCATCGAATTTACTTTTGATAAAATATTCAACCGCTTTAACATCATGATTGGTTACTTTTTCAGTTTCTTTAATTTCCAGGGCATCGGTTTCTGAGAAATTTTCGTGAATTTTACGTAATTCTGCATAAAGATTTCTGTCAAAACTTTCCAAGCCAGGCAAGTTGATCTCACAAAGTGCGATAAAATATTCGACTTCTACAAAAACACGGTATTTAATCAATGCTTCTTCCGAAAAGTAAGCAGCTAAACTTTCGGTTGTTTTTCTGTAACGGCCATCAACAGGTGAAATAGCTTGTAGTGAGGTTAAATTCATTATGCGGATTATATTTTTGCCGCAAATTTACTACAATTGATGGATTTTAAGGTCTCGATGCTTAAAATAAAAAAAGCCTTAGGTTACTAAGGCTTTTTCAAATGGTTTGATAAAACTATTTTTTAGTTGTATCAGCTTTTACAGTGTCTTTAATGGTTGTGTCTTTTACTGTAGTATCTTTAACTGTAGTATCTACAACTGTAGAATCAACTTTAGATGAATCTGTTCCGCCATCTTTCTTTTCTGATTTACAAGCTACAACAGATAGAGATAAAGCAAGAGCTAAAAAGCCCATTTTGAATGCATTTTTCATTTTTTTTAATTTGTTTGGTTCTAAAAATTAATTAATTACTAATTTATACAAAAAAGACTGAAAAGTAACCCGATATTCTTAAATAAAAAAGGTCGAGATGTAAAAATCTCGACCTTTTTTATATTATTTAGTTAAAATACTAGTGTTTTACTTCTTCTTTAGTAGTAGTAGCTTTAACTGTAGTGTCTTTTACAGTAGAATCTTTAACTACAGTATCAACTTTAGTTGTATCAGTAACAATTGTAGAAGAATCGGTAACTGTAGTATCAGCGCCATCAGCTTTTTTGTCTGAACCACCACAAGCAGCAACTGTTAAAGATAAAGCCAGGGCTAAAAAGCCTAATTTGAATGCATTTTTCATTTTGATATATGTTTTAGGGTTAATATATACCATTAATACCAAAAAATGTAAAAGGTAACCCATGATTGGTCTGAAAATAAAAAAGCCTCCCGATTTTTACATCGCGAGGCTTTTTTTATGAGTAAGTTAGACTAGTGTTTAACTTCAGTTTTTTCTGTAGTAGTTTTAACTGTAGTATCTTTTACTGTAGAATCTTTAACTACTGTATCTTTTTTAGTAGTATCAGTGATAACAGTTGAAGAATCAGTAGCTGTAGTATCAGCACCTTCTGCTTTTTTCTCTGAGTTACAAGCAACAACTGATAAAGATAAAGCTAAAGCTAAGAAGCCTAATTTGAATGCATTTTTCATTTTGAATATTTTTTAAGTAATTAATTAATTTACCTGTTAATACCCATTATTGTAAAAGGTAACCCGAAAAAATAAAAAAAAATGAAAAAAAATAAAAAAGGCTCCTGATGTATAATCAGAAGCCTTTTTTATATGGTAAAGTTAAACTAGTGTTTAACTTCAGTTGTAGTAGTAGTAGCTTTTACAGTAGTATCTTTTACTGTAGAATCTTTAACTGTAGTATCTTTTGCAGTAGTATCAGTAACGATAGTAGAAGAATCAGTTAAAGTTGTATCAGCACCTTCAGCTTTTTTCTCTGAGTTACAAGCAACAACTGATAAAGATAAAGCTAAAGCTAAAAAGCCTAATTTGAATGCATTTTTCATTTTTGAATTTTTTTAAAGTAATTAATTTCTTATTAATGCCGCAAAGGTAGAAAGGTAACCCGATAATCAGAAAAAAAGTTGAAATATTTTTTATCGGGCTTTTGGGTTACCGATGGCGTTAAGTTTGTATTAAGCAATTATAGTAGCTATAAATATTTTTTTGTCTAATATTGGGTTACTATTTACCGAAAAATGTATTAACTAGTGAATAACAGTTTAAAGAGTTCAGTTCCAACAGATAGAGAGGTTATTTTAGGTATTCTAAATAACTCTGAAGATGCACTTAACAAGTTATACAAGGCTTATTATGCAATGGTTTTGCAGTTTATCCTTAATAATAATGGCGATGAAGATGATGCAAAAGATGTTTACCAGGAAGCCATCATTATATTATATAACAAAATTAAGGAAGGCAATTTTGAACTAAGCAGCAAACTCAAAACCTACATTTATTCGGTATGCCGCCGTATCTGGTTGAAGAAACTCAGCCTGAATAGTAAAAAGGCCGGCAATATTACCGATTATGAAGATGTGTTTGCAGTAGAGGAAGATGTAGAGGAACATGAAGAAAAAGATGCTGCTTTTGTGAAAATGCAATCGGCGCTCGATCACCTAGGCGAACCTTGTAAAACCATTATTCAGGATTTTTATATCCACAATTTATCCATGCAGGATATTTGCGAAAAGTTTGGTTATACCAATACCGATAATGCAAAAACACAGAAATATAAATGCCTGCAAAGGTTAAAGAAAATATTTTTTCAACCATAATAATTGAAATGAGAAACGATTTGGAGTTAGATGCAATTATTGAAGATTATCTTTTAGGTAAACTTAATGCACAGGAAACTGAAGCTTTTGAACAGTTACGTCGTAATGATGCCACAGTAGATCATAAAGTAGTTTCGCATAAATTCTTTTTAGAATCTATGGGGACGTTTGCCGGGCAGTTGCGTTTAAAGGAACAATTGAACCAGATCCATGCAGAAATTGATGTGGAAAGCTTGGCTAATGCGCTTAGGCCGCATCCATCAAGGGTGGTGCAGTTATGGCGTAAACATAAATCTGCAATTGCGGTAGCCGCTTCATTTTTAGTACTTTCACTGGTTTCTATTTATTCTATCCAGCATAGCAGTAAACAGGAAGAACACTACAGGCAATTGAGCAATCAGGTAAATAAGGCCATAAAAACGCAAAATAGCCTGATCAGAAAAATCAATAATAATACCACCACATCTGATAAGCCAAGCGTACAGAACAGCTTTGGCGGTACAGGTTTTGCCATTTCTACCAATGGTTATATTTTAACCAATCTACATATTATTAATGGTGCCGATTCTTTGTATGTGCAGAACAGTAAAGGTGAATCATTTAAAGTAAAATCGGTTTATACGGATCCACAGAACGACATTGCGATTTTAAAAATCAGCGATAAACATTTCAGTAATTTATCATCTATACCTTATAGTATTAAAAGAAGCATGAGCAGTATTGGCGAAATGGTATATACTTTGGGTTATCCAAAAGATGATGCAGTATTAGGCGAAGGTTATGTGAGTTCGAAAAATGGTTTTATTGGCGATACCACTCAATACCAGGTGGCCATTTCGGTTAATCCTGGAAACAGTGGCGGACCAGTTTTAGATAACAACGGAAATTTAGTGGGGATTATCAGCGGTAAACCTGATCAGACAGAAGGTGCAGCTTTTGCAATTAAATCAAAATACATTTTAGAAGCCATGAGGGCGATCCCTCAGGATTCATTAGGTGCAAATAAGCTTTCTGCTAATAAAAAGAGTTTGCTTTCTGGCCTAAAACGCACTAAGCAGATTGAAAAAATACAGGATTATGTATTCATGATCAAAGCTTACTAAGTAAAACCCCCAAACAAATTAATATGCTTAAACCCTGCGGATCAAAAATCTTCAGGGTTTTTTATTGCAATTGTAATTTAGAGGTCTTAAAATCATATTATGTCTATGTATTTACTATAGTATTGTTTAGATTTGTTTTAATCAACTTAAAAATTATCATATTATGAGCATAAGACTAGGCGATACCGCACCGAATTTCCAGGCCAATACGTCCATTGGAGAAATCGATTTTTACGAGTATTTAGGTGATAGCTGGGGAGTACTGTTTTCGCACCCTGCAGATTATACCCCGGTTTGTACCACAGAATTGGGAAGAACGGCTGCGCTAAAAGGTGAGTTTGAAAAAAGGAATGTTAAAGTTTTGGCACTAAGTGTCGATTCTGCCGAATCGCACAAAGGCTGGATCAGCGATATTAACGAAACGCAAAATACTTCAGTTGAATTCCCGATTATTGCCGATCCGGATAAAACTGTGGCCAACCTTTACGATATGATCCACCCGAATGCTTCAGAAACATTAACGGTTCGGTCATTGTTTGTCATCAGCCCTGATAAAAAGGTAAAATTGATGATTACTTATCCAGCTTCAACAGGCCGAAACTTTAATGAGGTATTGCGTGTAATCGATTCTTTACAGCTTACCGCCAATTATAGCGTGGCTACACCAGCCGATTGGAAGGATGGGGAAGACGTAATTGTAGTTAACAGCATCAAAACCGAAGATATTCCGGCAAAATTTCCAAAAGGACACAAAGTAATCAAGCCATATTTGCGTACTACACCTCAACCGAATAAATAATTTTAGTAATATGCTTTTTGAAACGCAACATTCTTGTTGAACGGCCAAAAAGGGGTTGCATTATAGGTGTAAATTATTATATTTGATAGTTTTGTTTCAATATTAACGCTCTAACTGATTGTTTATCCCATTTTTAATAGTCAATTGGTTGAATGAAATGCTGATCAAAGCGTAAAAGGTTTATTTATTTTATACAATTTTTTATTTTTTTATGGCAACCGGAAAAGTTAAGTGGTTTAACACTCAAAAAGGCTTTGGATTTATTGTACAAGAAGACAATAAAGACTTATTTGTACATTTTAAAGATGTTTTAGGTGGAATCGAAAGCTTGAAAGAAAACGACACAGTAGAATTTGAAGTAGCTGAAGGCAGAAAAGGTTTACAGGCAGTAAACGTTAAAAAAGTTTAAGCGATAATATAAACATTATTTCTTCATCCCTGCAAAAAGCCTTTCGGTAGAAGGGCTTTTTGTATTTTGTAGCGCCTCGTTTGTCATTCTTAAAGTTTCGTCGTCATTTCTACCGAACAGTTGCTACATTTTTTTTTGAAAAGCAGCAGCTGTGGTACATGGGTTACGATAGTCCCGCCATTTGCTTAATCCCGATTGAAATCATGTAAGGATAAAATATAATACTCAAATCGGGATAACGCTGTCTGCCGGGTTTATTTTACGAACAATAGCTGTACTATTTACGCCAGCTAAACCCGATCTTAGCGAGATGCCGATATTTTCATCGGCAGAAGCGGGAGCGGGGGCTGTGGTGTCCCAAAGGCTTCTGTACCTGCTTTCCTAAAAAAAGTTAGCTGGCTTTAAATTTAATATTTTGTATATTAAAGATTCTTCACTGCATTCAGAATGACAGCCAATTCATTTAGAATAACGATTAGTAATACTGTATAATCGAAGCTTTTAAAATTACATTTTCTCCGTTGGCAATTTTTGTAAAAATTAAAAACTGCTCCTGATCAGACTTGATTTTATATTTCTTCACTAAATCTTCCGGCTTTGCAGGGTAATTACGGACAATTACATTTCCTTTTAAATTTGTCTCCTTTTTAAGTTCTGCAGTACTTAATATGGCCTCAATTTTAAATATACGTCCAGGAAAATCTGTTTTAATAATAGTAGCAGTAAATAGCTGTGTTTGAGAATGTAATTTTGAAATACCGTAAGTCGAACCGATTAAGTTAAAGGCACCTGATTTTAATAGCGCAGCATCCGGCTCGTACAAATAATTATTGATACTTAGGCTTTCGGCAAATTGTACGGTTCCATTTGCTACCGACCTGTAAAAAGAAAAGTCTTTTTCAACTTCATTATTAAGCGTTACTGCGATTATTTTAGTGTCTTTGATGAATCCCTTATCAATTACCCATAAAAGTTCTTTGCATTCGTTTTTTACACTTACAATGTGTATTTCACTCACCTGTTTTAATTCGGCCAACCCAGCAGAAATATCAAGCAATGGAGCAGTTTTGACAATAATCCTTGACGATTTCTTTAATAATGCATCCAGATTGCCTACAATATCAGGCGTGCAATCTTTCAGCATAAAAACTTTGCCCTTTTCTGCTCTTCGGGCCGGATCTACATAAATGGTATTGAAGGTGGTAGCAGTATTTTGAATATACGTAATGCCATCTTCTGCCTTGAATTCGATATTTTTTGCATTTAATGCCCGCGCGTTATATTGTGCGATTGCCGATAATTCAGGATTGATTTCGCAGTGAATTACTTCCTTTACTTTTTTAGCAAAATAGTAAGTGTCTATACCAAACCCTCCTGTAATGTCTATTAAAGTATCTCCTTTGGCCAGTTTTGATTTATATTTTGCCGTGATTTCGGAAGAGGTTTGTTCGATGGATAAAACAGGGGGATAATAGATATTTTCGGTATGGAACCAGGTGGGTAATTTCCTTTCCGATTTTTTCTTTGCAGTAATCTGTGTAGCTAATTCTGCCGAAGTAATACCTTCAAAAGGACTTTTAGCTAAAGCAATTTGATTGACATCGGCATTTAAGTTGGCGTTGATGTAATCTTGTACGGCTATGGCTAAAAGTTTGTTGTTCATTGTTTAAGGTGATAGTAGCAGGTATTAAGTAGCAGGTAGCAAGTAGCAAGTATCAAGATGAACTCATCTCTTCGGACTTCCGGCCTCGGACTCGAGACTTTTAACTATTTATTTTTCATTACCATCTGGCAGGTATGGCGGCTTTTCACTTCGAGTAAAATATCTTTTTCTACGGTTACACGATCAATTGTTTGCTGGTTGTAATAGCGGATGGTTACCAGTTCCAAGCCTTTATTGTATTTTACCGTAAACTCGTTTGAAAGGTCTTTAATCAATTTTTCAATCTGAACAGGATGATCATCAATACTTACCGAGAAACTGATTGCCGAATTAAGCATGGTATTGATTTTGATTTTGTGCCTGTGGAAAAGCTCAAAAATATTGCTCAGGTTTTCTTCAATAATAAAGGAATAATCTTTCGGGAAAATAGAAATCAACGCCTGGTTTACCTTGAAAATAAAAGAGGGGATTGGTAAAGGATTATTCTCTTTGGTAATGGCGGTTCCAGAACCCTCTGGCTGGATAAATGACCTTACAAAAAGCGGAATACCCTTATTTTGAAGCGGTTTAATGGTTTTTGGATGGATTACCGTTGCACCATAATAAGTAAGTTCTATGGCATCATGATAGGACAGCTGAGCAATTTTTTCAGTTTCATCAAACCATTTCGGATCTGCATTTAATACGCCTGGAACGTCTTTCCAGATGGTTAAAGCCGCTGCATCCAAACAAGAGGCAAATATAGCAGCGGAGTAATCAGAACCTTCGCGACCTAATGTGGTGGTGTAATTTTCACTTGTTCCGCCGATAAAGCCTTGTGTTACAATGATATTATCGGTTAAAAGCGGCACTAAATCTCTTTGTATAATCTGATTGGTTTTTGCCCAGTCTACTTTTCCTTCCTTGTAGGTATTATCGGTTTGGATGTAATTGCGTGCATCGGCCCAGAGCGCCTTATTTCCCGTTTCATTTAACCAAGCTGCTACGATTTTAGTAGAAACCACCTCGCCAATGGATACAATCTGATCATAAATATAATCGGGGTTGTTATCAGGTTCATCCTCAATCAACCAATCAATTTCAACAAAGGTATTGGCCACATCATCATAAACCGGATGGTGTTTCCCTTGAAAAAGTTCGTCTATAATGTTGAAATGGAAATGTTTAATTTCTTCAAAAATTGCATGTGCTTCATCATTTTGTGAGAGGAAAGCATGGGTGAGGTCTTCCAATCTGTTGGTGATTTTGCCCATGGCAGAAATTACAATCAGCAGGTTCCCTTTTTTATAATCGCGAACAATATTGGCCAGATTTTTTACACCTGCCGCATCTTTTACCGAGGCACCTCCAAACTTAAAAATATCCATATTAAAATGCCTTGATTTGATCTGTAGAGAGGGCTGCATTTAACCAGCCGCTTTCTAGATGTGCTTTATATTTATTGTAAAAATTGATGGCTGGCTCGTTCCAGTCCAATACTTGCCATACCATACCGCTATAATTGCCGTTTTTGACTTCTTCTATTACTTTTTCGAATAATATTTTGCCTACACCTTTTCCTCTAAATTCTTCTGTTACAATAAAATCTTCGAGGTATAACCTGCAGCCTTTCCAGGTGGAGTAACGGGTATAATACAAGGCAAAACCAACAATTTTATTGTCTACTTCAGCAACAAAAGCTTTCCATACCGGCGTTTTACCAAAACCGGCATCGATAAAGTGATCTAAAGTAACGGTTACTTCTTCTGGTGCGCGTTCATATACAGCTAATTCGTTAATTAATTCTAATATTCTCGGGCAATCTTCAGCGGTTGCAAATCTGATGTTAAAATCCATACTAATTGGCAGAAATATCGTTTTTAAAATGTTTAATTACTCTTTTTCCGAAAATACTACTTCCAATTCGTACCATGGTACTGCCTTCTTCGACTGCGATTTTATAATCGGCACTCATTCCCGTCGATATTTCTTTAAAAGAATCTTCTTTACGGAAAAAACTCACTTTAACACCATCGAAAAATACTTTTAATTCATGAAATTCGATCGTAATCTGTTTTTCATTCTTGGTATTGGTGGCAATTCCCATTAACCCAACTACACGGATATTTTTTAAAGCTGCATATTCTTCCGAACGTAGTAATTCAATCACTTCATCAAAGCCAAGTCCAAATTTAGTATCTTCATCAGCAATGTAAACCTGTAATAAACAATCAATTACGCGTTTGTTTTTTGCGGCTTGCTTATCAATTTCCTGCAGGAGTTTCAAGCTGTCTACTCCATGTATCAGTTTTACAAAAGGCGCAATGTATTTTACTTTATTGGTCTGTAAATGGCCAATCAGGTGCCATTCGATATCTTTAGGGAGCTGCGCTTCTTTTTCAACCATTTCCTGTACATGGTTTTCTCCAAAAATGCGCTGTCCGGCGTTGTATGCTTCTAAAATTGATTCTATTGGCTGTGTTTTTGAAACTGCAATCAGTTTTACCCCATCTGATTCAACTTCGCTTTTATATTTTTTAAGATTATCAGCTATGCTCATTTATAACTATTTTTGGTAAAATTAATAACCTTGCCGCAATTTGGGCAAAAAATAATATTTTAATTAAACATGAAGAGATTAATATGGGTTTTAATGACGGCTATATTATGGTTTGGTTGCAAGCCAGGCATACCTGACGACATTATAAAACCTGATAAGATGGAAAAGATTTTATTTGATATGCACATTGTTGACGGTTATATTGCAAATATCTATGTGGTAGATTCTGCAAAGAAGGTGGCCGCTGCTTATTATAAAGGTATTTATAAAAAATTCGGTATAGATTCTGCCGAATATAATAAAAGTCTGTTGTGGTACAATACCAATCCTAAAGAACTCGAACCGATGTATAAAAACATCCAGAAATCTTTAATCCAGCAGAAAAAGGCTGTAGAGATAGCGGATAAGATGATTCAGAAGAAAAAATTTAAAGCAGATTCATTGGTGATTGCGAAGAAGTTTAAGGCCGATTCTCTTGCAATCAGGAAAAAAATGAAACCAGATTCTTTATCGAAAGTAAAAGCTACAGCTGAGATTGCGAAAAAGAAGAAACAGGCCGATTCACTCATTAATATAAAGAAGACCGGAGCAATGGAAATGGTTTCGGCCACGACACCGACACCGGTACAATAAAATAATATGTTATATCCCGATAATTGTTTAGAACGTTTAGGTTTTGTAGAGATCAGGCAGCTGATCAGCAAACATTGTTTGAGCCCCATGGGACAAACGATGGTGGGCAAGATGCAGGTGATGAACCGTTTTGATCAGATTGATAAATTTTTACGGCAAACAAACGAGTTCAAGAGTATCCTGCAAAATCAGGAGCCCTTACAAATTAATACTTTTTTTGATATTAAATCGCTGGTTGAAAAAATCAGGGTAGAAGGTACTTATCTTTTAGAAGATGAGTGGTTTCAGGTATATACTTCCTTGCAGACCGTTTTTTCGGTGTTACGCTTTTTTGAAGAAAGGGCAGAAGTTTACCCAACGCTCGAAGCTTTATTTGAACATTTACCGATCGAAAAAACGATCCTTCGTAAAATAGAAACGGTAATTGATGCCAAAGGAAAGATTAAACCCAATGCATCGAAAGAACTTCAGGAGATTACCTCGGCCATTTCTAAAGCTGAGCAAGATGTCCGAAAGCGCATGGATTCGATCTACAAACAGGCCATTGCCAATAATTGGGTTGCCGATGGCAGTTTAACTATCCGTGATGGCAGGATGTGTATCCCGGTTTTGGCAGAGAACAAACGCAAGCTTAAAGGTTTTGTGCATGACGAATCGGCCACAGGGCAAACCGTTTACATCGAACCGGAAGAGGTTTTTACTTTAAATAACAAACTACGCGATTTAGAATTTGATAAACGCCGCGAAATTATTAAGATTTTAATTGCGTTAACAGACGATCTTCGTCCGTATTCGCCGTTATTGCTTTCTTATCATGGTTTCCTTACCAAATTGGATTTTGTGCGTGCAAAAGCATTGTTTGCTTTAGATATTGAAGCCGAAATGCCTGGTTTGTTAAAAGAGCCAAAAACCAAACTGATTAATGCGAGGCATCCTTTGTTATCAATCTCTTTTGCAGCTGAAAAGAAAACCGTTACTCCATTAAATATCCATATTGACGCCGAAACGCGTGTGGTTTTGGTTTCAGGACCAAATGCTGGTGGGAAATCGGTTTGCATGAAAACGGTTGGTTTACTCCAGATTATGCTACAAACAGGTTTGTTGATTCCTGTTGATGCGAATAGTGAAGTTGGTATTTTTGAAAACATTTTTGCCGATATCGGCGACGATCAATCGATAGAAAGCGATTTGAGTACCTACAGTGCGCACCTGAAAAAGATGCGTTATTTTGTAGAGCATGCTTCGCCGAAAACAATGGTATTGATTGATGAGTTTGGTACTGGTACCGATCCACAGTTTGGCGGACCAATGGCAGAAGCCGTGTTAGAGGTGTTAAACAATAAAAAAGTGAGAGGGGTAATTACCACCCACTATTCTAATTTAAAGCTGTTTGCAGGGAATACGCCTGGATTAGAAAATGCATCGATGCTTTTTGATAATGCAAAGATGAAACCGCTTTATATTTTAGAAATGGGCAAACCAGGTAGTTCTTATGCATTCGAAATTGCACAGAATATTGGTTTGCCAAAAGAGGTGATCCAGCTGGCCAAAGAGAAAACGGGCTCCAACCAGAACCGGGTAGATACGATGTTGGTTGATCTGGAGCGTGAAAAGAAAAACGTTTACGATGCGAAAGTCAGTTTGGCCAATCAACAGAATAAGGCCAAAAACCTGGTTGCTGAAAATGAAAAGTTAAAAACATTTTTAGAGGAAAATAAGAAGATCCTGATTAAAGAAGCAAAGCAAGAGGCGCAGAATATTATTAAAAACGCCAATAAGCTGGTAGAGAATACCATTGCTGAGATCAAGGAAAAAAAGGCCGAGAAAGAGGTAACTAAAGAACTCCGTCAGAACCTGCAGCGCGAACTGGAAAAAAATACTGTACCAAAAGAGCGTCCTAAACCGGCACCAGTGGTTATAGGAGGTGAAATTGAAGTGGGCGATCTGGTTAAATTTACAGATAGCGAAACCATTGGACAAGTTTTAGAAATTAACCGGAATGAATTGATTTTAGCCATTGGCGATCTACGTTCGACAGTGAAGAAAAACCGTGTACAAAAGGTAAGTAACCGGGAAGCTAAAAAAGTGATTCAAAGCAGCGCACATTCTTTTGCCGGACGTATGAATGAAGCGGTATCAGACTTTAGGGCTGAATTAGACTTGCGCGGAAAACGGACAGAAGATGCTTTATTCGAAGTTGAAAAATACCTGGATAAAGCCATTATGCTTGGTTTCCCCTCTATTAAACTGATACATGGTAAAGGTGACGGGATTTTGAGGAAAATGATCAGGGAGTATTTGCGTAAATATAGCCAGGTAAACAGGATGGAAGATGAGCATCAAGATAGGGGCGGGGATGGAATTACTTATGTTTATTTGAATTGATGAGTGAGATTTGAGACAGGAGATACTAGATGTGAGGCAGGAGATTTGAGTTGGCCAAGCGTCATCTCGACTAAAGTGCAACGTAATGGAGAGATCTGCTGTAGTGGTGTTGGATGTTACCATCCGACACTGAGAAAAATCTTATTTACTAATTTCTTTTTATCAATTTAGCCTGTCAGATGGTAACATCTGACAGCACTTACAGAAAAACTAAAACTTTTATAACCGTAACTGTGTTATTTTTAAAACGTTACGGTTATGAAAAAAATCTTACTCTGCCTTTTTGTGGTATTATTTACCACAACTTGCAAAAAGACTGACAATGGTAATGAAGATCCAAGTACCTTACCTGATGTCGAATTAAAAGCAAAAGTTGTTGTTTCTGGATTAAGTCTTCCATGGGAAATGGTATATGGACCAGATAACTTTATCTGGTTTACTGAAAAAGCAGGTAAAATCAGCCGTTTAAATCCTTCCACAGGACAAATTTCACCATTACTTACCATTTCAGAAGTACGTACCAATGGCGAAGGAGGTTTATTAGGCATGGCCTTACATCCTGATTTTACAAGCAATCCTTATGTTTACGTAATTTACGGTTATGGAAGTACTTATAAAGCTAAAGTAGTCCGTTATACTTATGGCGGAGGGAATTTAAGCAGTCCATTGGTTTTACTCGATCAGATTCCTGCGGCTTCCATTCATAATGGTTCGCGTTTGTTGATCAGTGGTGGTAAATTGTTTATTAGTACAGGAGATGCGTCCGATACGGCCAACCCACAAAATATAAACTCTTTAGCGGGTAAGATTTTAAGAATTAATTTAGATGGTTCTATTCCTGCAGACAATCCTTATCCAAATAATCCGGTTTGGAGTTTAGGACATCGCAATGCACAAGGTCTAGTTCAGGTGGGTAATAAAATATTTTCTTCAGAACATGGGCCGGATTCTGATGATGAAATCAATATCATTGAAAAAGGAAGAAATTATGGCTGGCCGAATATTAAAGGTTTTTGTAATGAAAGTAGCGAACAATCTTTTTGTAGTTCGAACAATGTGGCAGAGCCATTAATTAACTGGACCCCAACCATTGCACCAAGTGGTTTGGCTTATTATAACAATGATTATATTCCTCAGTTTAAAAATTCGTTGTTATTAGCGGTGTTGAAAGGAACTAAACTAATGCAACTGAAACTGGACGATGCGCAAACTAAGATTACCTCAACAAAAGATTTTTATGTGAATACTTATGGCCGGATCAGAGCTGTGTGCCAATCGCCGGAAGGGAAAGTTTATATTTGCACCAGTAATGGAAGTGATGATAAGATTGTAGAAATAGCGAAGTAAGCTTATTTCTTTTTATTGCCCGGACACTTTTTACAGCGCTTACCTTTTTTAAACTTTTCACAACATTTTTTGTGCTCAGCCGTACAGCTGAAAATAAAACCCATACCCTTTTGAAATTCGGGATCTGTGGGTAATATGAATAGGCTTTCTTCTCTCTCGTAAATCATTGCAATACAAAGGTAACGGTTATTTAGATTAATTCCAATCAATTATTATTCCTAATAGATTTAAAATTATAATTGCTGCATTTTTGATGGCAATTTGTAATTTAGCGCACTAACCAAAAATTCATAAGATGATAAATAAAGTGGTATCTGGTGCCGAAGAGGCCATCAATGATATATCAGACGGTGTTACCATTATGCTAGGCGGTTTCGGGCTTTGCGGCATTCCAGAAAATTGTATCAATGCTTTGGTAAGCAAACAGGTCAAAAATTTAACCTGTATCTCCAATAATGCTGGTGTGGATGATTTTGGTATCGGTTTAATGCTAAAACAACATCAGGTAAAAAAAATGATTTCTTCTTACGTAGGTGAAAATGCCGAGTTTGAAAGACAGTTGTTAAGCGGCGAACTGGAAGTAGACCTTATTCCCCAGGGTACGTTGGCAACCCGTTGTCTTGCAGCGGGATATGGCATGCCGGCTATTTTTACTCCCGCAGGTGTAGGAACTGAAGTAGCTGAAGGTAAAGAAGTACGTAATTTTGATGGTAAGGATTATTTGATGGAATATGCATTTGATGCCGATTTTGCCATTGTAAAAGCATGGAAAGGTGATACCGCAGGTAATTTAATTTTCAGGTCTACAAGCCGTAATTTTAATCCGGTAATGGCTATGGCGGGGAAAGTTACCATCGCCGAGGTGGAAGAATTGGTAGAAGCTGGGGAACTGGATCCGGATTATATCCATACCCCTGGTATTTATGTTCACCGGATTTTTCAAGGCAAAGATTACGAGAAAAGAATTGAACAGAGAACGGTTAGAAAGTCCGAAGTCTGAAGTCGGCAGTTCGAAGTCGAATAGCAGATTAGAACATTCAATCATTCACTCATTCAATTATTTACTCACTCAATCAATTAAAATTTATGTTTTCAAAAGAAGAGATCGCACAGCGCATCGCTAAAGAAATAAAAGACGGATACTATGTTAATCTGGGCATTGGCATACCTACGCTGGTGGCTAATTATATTCCAAAAGGAATTAATGTGGTATTGCAATCAGAAAACGGTTTGTTGGGCATGGGGCCATTTCCTTTTGAAGGAGAAGAAGATGCTGATTTAATAAACGCCGGAAAACAGACCATTACCACTTTACCTGGGTCATCTATTTTTGATTCGGCGATGAGTTTTGGGATGATCCGTGCACAAAAAGTTGATTTAACCATTCTGGGCGCAATGGAAGTTTCAGAAAATGGCGACATTGCCAATTGGAAAATTCCTGGTAAAATGGTTAAAGGAATGGGAGGAGCGATGGATTTGGTCGCCTCGGCCAAAAACATTATTGTAGCTATGCAGCATGTTAACAAAGCTGGCGAAAGTAAATTATTGCCGAAATGTACCTTACCTTTAACTGGTGTAAAATGCATTAAAAAAATTGTAACTGAATTGGCTGTATTGGATGTTTTACCAGAAGGTGGTTTTAAACTTTTAGAACGTGCACCTGGTGTGAGTATCGAATTTATACAGCAATCTACAGCTGGGAGACTGATTGTAGAGGGCGAAATTCCGGAAATGAGACTGGATTAATTGGTGGTTTGTGGGGACACAAACCACGGCTTTATAGATCGTGCAACCTATCAAGGTATTACTATTATTCATAAGTTTTCATGTTTTCAAAGGTATTCATGAGCACTTCGTGGTTCCCAATCAAGTTGGGAATGACGATTCATCACAAAAAAGGAGTCAAGCTTTTAAAGCTTGACTCCTTTGGTGTTTACTGTATATCTACTAAAATACTATTCCTCAAATCATTCGAAATATCTTCTGTGATGGCGATAATTTCGTCGGGCTCATTGGTATTATTCATTACTACCTTATTGCATTGATCGCGGTAGGGTAGCAGGTATTCTTTATAAGCTGGTACTACATGGTTGTGCCATTTGTACAATACGTCATCTTCCGGATAACCCCGTTCTAAACCATCGCGTTTAATACGTCGGTCTAAAGCTACCTGTTCATCTGCATCTACAAAAATAGTATGATCTAATACAGCCGCAATTTCTTTAAAATGCAGGATAAAAAGACCCTCAACAATAATAATAGGTGCTGATTTAATTTCCAGTATTTTAACAACAGCTAATGGGTTATTGAAGTTGTATTCTTTTTTATAAACCACTTCACCACTCATTAATTGCTTAATGTCTCTCAAAAACTGTTCGCTATCAATGGTTGAAGGAAGATCGAAATTGTATAACTTGTTTTCTTCCTGAGTCATATCGCCGGCAGGGATGTAATAATCATCCTGTGATACCAGTGTTACTTCATCTTGTTTAAAATGATGGAGAAAGCAGTTTAAGAAAAATGTTTTGCCTGATCCGCTACCGCCGGCAATACCAATTATAAAAGGCTTTTTGTTTGAACTCATTGAGCACTATAGGTTAAATTGCAGAAAAAACGTTTGTCTAAAGCACCTAATGAATCGGCTACAGCTTTAGTCATTACAATGATAACATCTTTTGTAGATTCGTTCTCTGTAAATTTACCAACAACTTTGGCAAATGTAGTACGGTTGGTCATCGGGTTGGTAATTTTGATTACCCTGCCAACAGGTGCTGTACGGTGTAAAACCAACATTTTTGTGCCATCAAGGTCTTGATCAGCAATCCAAACCGCGGTGCCTTTTTCTTCGATCTGGCTTAAGCCATAAACGCTCGGGTCGCGGCGTAATTTAGGGTCTTTAACCATGGTGCTGTCAGGTTCATTTTCCTGTTCTTCTTTTGAAGCATCATTTACCGATTTTGGTTGTGGTGGTCTCGGGATAATCAGTTTTTGATCAACTTTAATGTTATTATCTTCCAGTTTATTTGCTGTTCTGATCTGAAAGGCCGTTAAATTGTATTTTTTAGCAATTGAGAAAATATTTTCGCCAGTTGCTACAGTATGGATAAAACTTTCGTCTTTTGTAACTACCGGTATTTCTTTTGTTTTGGTTTCAGCCTGCTTTTCTTTGGGTACCTGAACATCCGCAACAATGCCGCCCGGGACCTTTAAAACCTGTCCGATGGTAATGGCGTTATCAGGAAGATTGTTCATTGTTCTGATCTGATAAGCGGTAATGCCATATTGCTTGGCAATGGTGAAAATGGTTTCGTTCCTTAAAACGGTATGCGTACCTGCTGTATCACTGGATTTATTCTCTTGTACCGGCTTTTCTTCAACAGCAGCAGAAACTACTTTATTTTCGTCGATGTTTTTTGTTGCAGGGATTTTCAGTTTCTGACCAATCCGGAGATTATTGCCCGAAAGGTTATTGGCTTTTTTTACTTCTTCAACCGTAGTGCCGTATTTCTCTGCAATTTTCCCTAAAAACTCTTTAGGTGCAACGGTATGCTCGATCATGGTTTGATCTGAAGATTGCGTATTGACTATAGGCGCTTCGGTATTATTTTTTGCTGGTGGAGTAGATGGACTAGCTGTGACAGTTTGCTCTCCGTTTTTTACAGGGATTTTTATAACCTGGCCAATGCTTAGGTTGCTGCTTGTTAAATTATTTAGTGCTTTAATTTCATTTATTGTTGAGCCATATTTTTCAGCCAGCATGTTTAAATTCTCTTTTGGCTTAATGGTATGTTCTATCACATTGGCCGTTGAAGAAGTTGTTTCTGTATTTGATGATCCGTTAGCTGTAAATGGAACATTGGTAGGAACTTTAATGATCACGCCAACCTGTAGGTATTTGTTGTCGTTAAAAGCCATGATATCCTTTGGCGATACACTGTACCTTCTTCCGATAGAATAATAAGTGTCTTTTGCTACGATTTGGTGAACGATCAGTTTTTTGCCTTTATTATTTTCTACACCGATAGAGTCTCTTGCTGTGTTGGCTTTGGCATTTGCAATATTGAGCGCAAATAACACTACAGCAGATAAATATATTTTATGCATTTATTTTTATCTAAATTTCTAAGTCAAAGGGAGCAATTATACGAATAATATTGTTAACCGTCTTATCTTCTACCACTCGTTTTTAAGTAAAAATAAGATGACTTTAACCCCATTATTTCGATATGCTATTCATTAACAAATGTTTATAAAATTGTAATTTGATTGATAATGAATATTAAACGGTTTAATAAATAACGTATTGTTCAAAAGACAAAAATGAGCAAAACTTTTCTAAATTTGAGTTGTTAGGTACACATTAAAATACATCATAAATTATAATAAAATGGACGCTAAAGAAATAAGCTTAAACGAAAAAGAAGTTAAACCAGTTGTAGATCTGTTGAACGATTATTTGGCTAACTATCATATCCATTACCAAAAATTAAGAGGCTGCCACTGGAATATTAAAGGACAGAACTTTTTTACCCTTCATGTTAAGTTTGAAGAGTTATATACCAACGCGCAGCTCACCATCGATGAAATTGCTGAGCGTGTTTTAACTTTAGGTAAAGCACCACATAGCCGCTTTGCTGATTATATTAAAGAATCGAAAATTAAAGAAATTGATACGATTGGCCTGAAAGATCTTGATATGGTTGATGCCATTTTAGATGATATGGCTAACCTCATTGAACTGGAAAGAGAGCTTTTAGAAGCAACTGATGAGGCTGGCGACGATGGCTCTAATGATATGGTGAACCGTTTTATGCAGTTTAAAGAAAAAAATACCTGGATGTTACGTTCTTTTGCCGGAAAAAAATAACCGGGTATTGATAGGTTAAAGGCCTCGTATAAGTAGCTTTATTGTAAAATCTGCTTATATGAGGCTTTTTTGTTTCATTGGAAATCTAAATATTTATCTTTGGGCATGGCGTACAAAAGTTTAGCAGAATGTGTATCGGACCTGGAAAAGCATGGTCATTTAATCAGAATCAAAGAAGAAGTAGATCCCTATTTAGAAATGGCCGCCATCCATTTAAGGGTATATGAAAAGCAAGGACCGGCGCTTTTATTCGAAAAAGTTAAAGGAAGCCCTTTTCCAGCAGTTTCTAATTTGTTCGGAACTTTAGAACGATCAAAATTCATTTTCAGGGATACCTTGCCTAAAGTACAGCAATTGGTTTCGTTAAGGAACGATCCTATAAAAGCATTGAAAAATCCCTTTAAATATGCTGGTTCTGCCATGTCTGCATTATCTGCTTTGCCGCTTAAAACACCTTCTGCAAAAAGTAAATTTTTAAAAACAAGCATCAGTCAGTTGCCGCAGATTGTAAACTGGCCAATGGATGGTGGCCCTTTTGTTACCATGCCTCAGGTTTATACCGAAGATGTAGATAAACCAGGTGTATTAAATGCCAATCTGGGTATGTACCGTATTCAATTGGGCGGGAATGATTATATCCAGGATAAAGAAATCGGTTTGCATTATCAGATTCATAGAGGAATAGGGGTGCATCAATCAAAAGCAAATGCTTTAGGCAAACCGTTAAAAGTGAGTATTTTTGTTGGTGGCCCACCGTCGCACCCTTTAGCCGCAGTAATGCCATTACCGGAAGGTTTGTCGGAAATGACTTTTGCGGGTGCTTTGGGCGACAGGCGTTTCCGTTATTTTTACGATGATGAAGGTTTCTGTATTTCTGCAGATGCAGATTTTATCATTACCGGCACCGTTTATCCAAACGAAAATAAACCAGAAGGTCCTTTTGGCGATCATTTGGGTTATTATAGCTTAACACATCCATTTCCTTTAATGAAAGTACACAACGTGTACCATAAAAAAGATGCGATATGGTCGTTTACGGTTGTTGGCCGCCCGCCGCAGGAAGATACCAGTTTTGGCGCCTTGATTCACGAAATTACCGGTTCGGCCATTCCGCAGGAAATACATGGTTTAAAAGAGGTTCATGCTGTAGATGCTGCTGGTGTTCATCCATTGCTTTTTGCTATCGGTAGCGAACGTTATACGCCATATTTAAAAGAAAGAAGACCGCAGGAGATTTTGACCATTGCCAACCACATTCTGGGTAAAAACCAGTTGAGTTTAGCCAAGTACCTTTTTATAGCGGCGAAAGAAGATGACCAGCAACTGAGTACGCATCATATTGAAGATTTTATCAAGCATATATTAGAGCGGATTGATTTAACAAGGGATATACATTTTTATACCAATACCACCATCGATACGCTGGATTATAGTGGAGACGGATTAAACAGCGGTTCGAAAGTTGTAATTGCTGCCGCAGGTACTCAGAAAAGGGAATTGTGGAGTCATGTTCCCGAGGGACTGAAACTGAGTGAGGCATTTTATCAGCCCAAAATTGCCATGCCAGGCGTTTTGGTTTTAGCAGCTAATAAATACTTAAATCCAGAAAAGACAGCTGCAGAAATTGCAATGCTGAACATAGCCTTGATTGATCACGATTTAGCTGGTCTGCCTTTGATTATATTGGCCGATGATGCTGAATTTACCGCTGCAGCGATTGATAACTTTGTTTGGGTAGCTTTTACACGAAGCAATCCGGCAGCCGATATTTATGGTATTAACGATTTTACGATCAATAAACATTGGGGCTGTAAAGGTTCTATGATTATCGATGCACGAAAAAAGCCCCACCACGCACCCGAATTAGTCAAGGATGCAGTGGTAGAGGCTAAAATTAATGAAATGGGTAAAGAAGGTGGAGCGTTGTTCGGAGTGGTGTAGTTTTTATCAACTAAAAAGCTTTGATTTTAGATTTAGATATTCCAAAATTTATTCCAGCTAATGCGATAATATTATTTATTTCACTGAAATTTTTTCCAAATGTGGTTGTAAAATAAATGTTATCAGAAAGCTTGTAGCTGCCAATTATGGCAATCCTATTATCAGAATCATTGTTTTTAGATAGATTAAATCTTTGAAGATATTCAATTGATAAACAGAATTTTAAAATGTCATAATTCAATCTGGTTCCAACGTCTAATAAATCAGCTTTAGCAGTATAATCTTCAAATTTTTCATTATTTATATACCTTGTTACAGCCGTAATATAAAAATTATCACGTTTGGGTCGCCAGTTAAAAGAAAGCCACGCAGCCCATCTGTTTATTTTTGCATCACTAAAAGAATTTGTATTAGAGCCCCCACCAATTGCTCCTGCGGCATCTATAGTAAAAATCGGGTTGCCAAGTAATCTTGAGTAGATTTTTTGTAATGCTGTAATTTTGGTCGTATCAAGAATGGCGAGTGCATTTTCAATTTCAGTTTTAATCGAATCTAATTTATTAAGGATTTCTTTGTTGTAGGATAGAAATAATCGTGTTCTGATACCACCAGCTATATAACTTGCAGTATCTGTTTTTATTGTCGCAGCAGAAATCGAAAAATTATATAATAAGGGTATTTTATTTTTGTACATTTTTTCAGCAGAAAGTTTAGGATGGTTAACCAACCAAAAAGGAGCAAATTCCATTGCACCACCTTTACCTTGTAATAGGCCTAATACATTAACTCCAAAACCTTGGGGGGTAGTAGGTTTTTCAATTGATGATGGTGTTTTATCTAGTAGAATAAAACCCGGCGAAGAGGGTGTTTCTAAATTCTGAAAAGTTATTTTATCGGATATTGATTGTGCAGACACCTTGTCGATGTTAAAGCCGATAATAAAAAATAATAATGTTAGAAGTATAAGTCTGTATTTACCTTTAAAACTTGCAATTCCATTTTCTGGAGCTTCTCCAACATCGATTTTCGTAAATAATACCTTATTCTCTTGATTAAGAATGGTTGTCGTAATTACGCATTTATTTGTAAATTGATTTACGTCCAGTACGTTTGTTTCTATCTCTATTTCTTTATTTATTAGATTGTTGGAATCGCCTATAAAAGTGTGTTGCGTTAAATTCCCTTTGGCAAGTTGTTGTGCACCAAGTATAACTTTAGAGCCGCCAATCTGTCCGTTTCCAATTTGAATAGACAGAAAAATTTTGTCCTGTTCAGCAATTCCATTGAATTGTCTTACTTCTGGCTGAAGTTGATATTTTTTGATTTCCATTTTAGTTGAATTAAAGGATTAGTACTTGTAAGAAAGGTTGGTTAACTGATTTAATTTAATTATCATCCTGATTGGCAGAAGGAGCCAATAAGCCCGCCAATGCTCCAATTACCGCAGAACCAATTGAAGCTATGATGGTTATTACTTTATCAGCAGCCTGTATCTCTTTAACATTAATTAAAATACCTGTGGTTACAACCAATAAAACTAGGCTTAATGCACTAACAACCAGCCTATATATCCAAACATCATTTTTAGGGTTGGACGCTGCGTTTTTAATTAAGGTATCCTGCGGATTAGCTTCAAATTCCTGTTTTAGTCCTGGCTTTTGGTCGAGATCTTTAATAAAAGATTCGACTTTGTTTAATGAGAGTTTTGTCATGATTTTGGTTTTTAGTTTCTGATTTATGGGATTCAAAAGGTGATCGATTTTACTCTGCCATCTTTCTTATCCAAAGCTAGTTTTGAAAGCCTATCCAAATCAATCGTGAAAACAATAGAATTTATACGCGTGAAAAGCGTAATTGGGTACCGTAAAATCGCGGTATTTTAAAATAAGTGGAAGTAAATAGAATTAGATAGAAATTGTGATATAAGCTATTCAGGGTAGTTTAATGCTTGAAAATGAGTTTGTTGTAAGGGTTTTTTATCAATTGGCTATTTTCTATTTTAAATAAGGTTACTGTATATTTAGGTATAAATTATTTTATAAACCTCAAACTAAATTAAAAGCTATGGAACCTCTACCAAGTACATTCGTTACAAAACAAGAAAGTAATAAACGAGCACAATGGTTTAATGATTATAAGTATCCTATACTTAATATTCTCACATCGTTGCAGGAAGGGAAACAAGAAAATAAAAAACTTGATTTTGAAAATATAAAAGTCGCTATTGACTTTTTTAAACTTCTAAGAAATAGCATTAAAGAAGGTGAAGGTGTTCGTGTGTATTTTGCCTCTAAATCTGATGATGGCTCTGTAAAAGAAGGTAAATGTGGCTTACTTACACTCATTTTTAATGCAACAACAGGTGCAAATAATTCCGATGTTAAAAATTACTATGCTTATAATGGAAAAACTTTTGATAAAATTCCTGAAGATCAGGCCAGAGCATGGGTTCATAAATATCAAAGTGTAAAACAACCTGGCCTTTTTGAAACTCTTTCGGAATCTGACCGATTGAAGGGCAACAGAGAAACCAAACATATATGGTTTAGTTTTGCGCAAATGGATCAAACGATTAAAGAAATGGAATACCAAGTTAGTAAGCCCGGTAGTCGTGTAACCGGTTTTGGTATTCGTTTTGTATCTTATACAGACCAAGACTATTGGTTTCCAAAACCCGAACCACTTAAGTATGAGAGAAGACAGCGGCTAACTATCGCATTTACTTTTATAAATGATAAAAAAGAGGATATCGGGATTGAGGATTTAGATGGTGATGAGTTTAATGAAAGGCTTAGGCTTACCGTAAATAGATTTATAGGTGATACATTTGATACAGGTATTCCTGCTCCACCACCTTCAGATACCAGGGAAGAATTAGATCTAGAGATATAATAAAACATGCCTATTTTAACGTATATCTATCTCACATCACTAGCTGCGGCGGCAATAACCGGATTGTTAAAATTCCGTAGTAGCTTACCGGTTCATTTAAAGGGCATCATTTTAATGATGCCCTATATTTTATTGGTAGAAATTGGCGCAGCATTTTTTAGAAACCTGATTAAAGGTCAGAATGTATTACCTCAATACAATATCATTCTATTAATCGAGTTTCTGGTCTACGCCTATTTTTTTAAGGAAATCATTATTTCGGTATGGATAAAAAAGATAATAACCCTCTTCATGATCTTATTCCCTGTATTTTGGTATATTTCAGTATTCTTTATATTTAAAATTACAGAGTGGAATAGCTATATTTTTCTGGTAGGTGGAACTTTTACAATTATATGGGCTTTAATTTACTGCTATCAATTGTTAACCTCCATAGAAAATGTGAGCCTCAGTAGATGTGGTGAGTTCTGGATAGCACTTGGCATCATTATTTTTTATTCTTGCCAGGTTCCCTTTATGGGTATATACAATTTTCTGATCGTTAATTATCCATCATTGATTATGAACTTTCAGGTTGGCCTTCAGGTAACCAATATTATTATGTATTCTTTATTTACGTATGCTTTTTTATGCAAAAAGACCATTATAATGAAGTATTCTTAGCGGTTTTACTCACTACAGTTATTTTTCTGTTCCTATCAATAGCAATCGTTTTCCTGATGCTCTATTTTCAGAAAAAGAAATTTCAGTACGCAAAAGAAAGAGGAGAACTGGAAAAACAGTATGGCGAGCAATTGCTTCAATCGAGACTCGAAATGCAGGAGCAAACATTTGAAACGATAAGTGATGAAATACATGATAACGTTGGACAATTACTAAGTTTGGCTAAACTGCAATTGAGTATTTTGGAGCAAAATGAAATCAGCGATAAATCATTGATCACTGAAATTAAAGGAAATGTTGGTAATGCCCTTACCGATTTACGTGATATTGCAAAAAGTTTAAGTACTAGCCGCATTCAGGAGCTAAGTTTGTTGCAGGCGGTAGAACAGGAATTACAACGCATAGGCAGGGCAGGAGTTATTGTTTGCAAGGTCGCGGTAACCGGTAACGAACAGCAGATTGCAGAACAAAAGAAAATAATCATCTTCCGGATTGTGCAGGAAAGTTTACAAAACATATTAAAACATGCGCAGGCCACCACAATCAATGTTGAATTTGATTTTTCAGAGCAGCTAAACATCATCATCGAAGATAATGGTGTTGGTTTTAGTGCAGGCGAAAAAGTGAAAATTGAGACCGGATTGGGGCTTCAGAATATTGTAAAACGCGCTACATTGATTAATGGAGAAGCTACAATCAACAGCATTATTAATAATGGAACTAAAATTACCTTAACTATTCCTTATGTCTGACCAGATTAAAAATATAGCCTTAGTTGATGATCATATCTTATTTAGAAAGGGATTAGCCGCCTTGATTAGCTATTTCCCATCCTACAATATTTTATTTGAGGCTGGCAATGGAAAAGATTTTATCAGGCAGTTAAAAATATACGATGTACCTGATATTGTATTGCTCGATATCAACATGCCCGAGATGGATGGGTATAGTACGGCTTCGTGGCTGCGCACAAATCATCCGGAAGTAAACATACTTGCTTTAAGTACCATGGATGCAGAAACTGCCATTATTAAAATGATTACCAATGGTGCCAAAGGTTATGTGTTAAAAGATGCTGAGCCTGAAGAACTTAAACGTGCATTTGACGAGGTGATTAGTAAAGGATATTTTTATAATGACCTGGTAACGAGGAAAGTCATGCAGTCGTTAAGTTCGTTAGCTACAAATTCGAAAATATCAGACTTTGTAAAACTTACCGAAAGGGAAATGGAGTTTCTGAAATATACCTGCACCGAAAAAACATACAATGAAATTGCTGCAGAAATGTTTGTAAGCCCACGTACCATTGACGGTTATAGAAATTCTTTGTGCGAAAAATTACAGTTAAAAAGCCGTACAGGATTGGCATTGTATGCAGTAAAACATGGAATAGTTAAAATTTAAGATGTCTTTTAATGGTATAATCTTCATAAAATGTGCTTAATGTCAAGTCACTAATTGGAGATAATTTGAGATTCTAGCTAAAATTTTCGATTTTTAGCTAGATCATCCAAATATGCTTTCAAAATTTCAAATTTTCCTCACCTTTATGATGCTTTTATTAGTTAAGGCAAAAGCGCAGAATGTAAAACTAGATAGTGTGGCGTTAAATATTAACCGATATGGCTTAAAAACGGCTCAATCTAATCTGTTCGTCCATTTCGACAAAAATATTTATACCAATAATGATCAGGTTTGGTTTAGCGGGTATCTGCTAAAAACCATTACCAACTTAGATCAATACCATACACTTTATTTATCGCTAATTAATAACAGCGATAGTAGTGTCGTAATCCAGGATAAATTCCTGATTGAAAAAGGATTTGTATTCGGTGCACTTAGCTTGCCTGATTCGCTGCCGGGCGGTTCATATCGTTTTGTGGCGAATACCAATATTAAAAAGGATAATCAGCCAGATGGCGAATTTGTACAGCCCATCACAATTAAATCTACTACTGTAAATCCATTAACAACCAATATTTCTATTTTTAAAGCTTATGATGAACAGAGCAAAAATGGAACAGCATTGTTAAAAATTTTATCCAGTGATAACCGTTTTGTTGAAAATGCAGAAATAAAATATCAGATCGGTAAGGACAAACAAACATTGCTCACCGGTTCAGCTAAAAGTAGTATAATCGGCGAACTGATGATCAATTTTCCTGCTGATAAGATTACGGCCGATAATAATCAACTTAACATTTCTATTAAAAAAGGTAAAGATATCAGACACGTCAAGTTTAATCTTCCGGTGAGGAACCGTTCTAATTATCAGATTCAATTTTACCCCGAAGGTGGTTACCTGGTTGAACGTTTAACTTCTAAGGTTGGTTTCGAAATTAAAGACCTGGAAGGCACTGCGATAAAAGCAACAGGTGTTCTATATGAAAATGATATGGTGATTGATACGCTCCGGAGCAATTCTACGGGGCTTGGTTCATTTTCAATCTGCCCAAAGCCATCAAAAAAATATTATGTTAAACTTTTAGGCAGTGAACAGGAAAGCATCAGTAATGATTTACCTGCGGCATTAAAATATGGAACTGTTTTAACAGCAGGTACAGCAATAGCCGAAAATGATTTCAGGCTACACCTGGAGGCGAATAACAATCAAAAAGTTCATGTTCTGGTGCATAATTTCGCTGATGTTTTTTTACACACCAATCTGATTTTAGCAGCCAACAAAACCCAAAACATAAGGTTTAAATTAGATTCTGTGCCTATTGGATTAAATGCCGTAACCATTCTCGATAGTAATTACCGCCCAATGGCCGAAAGGATTTTCTTTGCACATTACGATCAGCTTAATCAGACTGATTTATATACAGATAAAAATGAATATAGCACAAGAGACCAGGTGAATTTAAAATTGAATGTAACCGGTAAAAGCAAAGCTCCCTTGACTGCACTGGTGTCTGTTTCATGTACCCAAGCCAACAGGATATCAGTTGCGAATAACCAGAATATTATCGATTATTTTTATTTACAACAACACTTAAAATCCCTTCCTAACCGACCGATGGGTTTAAAGTACGTGGATCAGGATTATCTGAATGATGTACTTTTGGTTAAAACCTGGAGCCGATATAAATGGCCAGAAGCAGAAGTGTTAAATAAAAAAGCAGCGCTTTCGAGTTTTGAATACCATGGTAAAATTACCAGAAGAAAAAAGCCTTTAGTCAGTCCCATAGGCTTAACAACAATAGCAGGAGAAAACCTTAATTTTCTGGATACAGACAGTGCTGGAAGATTTAATATTCCGTATGATCATCTTCTAATTAAAGAACCGAAGATATCGGTTTGGCTGGGAATGGTTACCGATAAGAGTGATTTATACTCGCTTGACATAAATAATCCGCAAGAGGAATTGGCAAAATATATTGTACAGCAACATTTTGAACTTCCAAATACCAGAGCTGAGGTAATGAATAGTGGTACTCAAAGTATAACTTCGGCTGCTGGAATCAAACTTAAAGAAGTGGTAATTACTAAAAACAATCAAAATACCGATTACGCTAAAAGAACTTATAATAAATGTGGGGATTATGTTTGCAGGTATAACATTCTAAACTGCCCCAATCATATTGCAGATGCTGGCAACAGTAGTCCTGTAACAGGTAAAACTTATTCTGATGGGAAAGGAAGTAAAATTACTTACCAAGGGTGTTTGGAGGCAGAGCGTAAGCCTAATATTACCATCCTAAAAGGAATCAATCTTCCAAAAGAATTTTATATATCTGATATTACCAACAAAAATGAACCTATCAATTTTTCAACAGTTTATTGGAACTATCAGGTGATGATTAACGGTGAAACACCCATTAGTTTTAATACCGGCGATTTGACCGGGCCATTTAAAATTATTGTGCAGGGTGTAACGGATGGGGGAGTGGTTTATGGGGAGAAAGAGATTACGGTTAGGAGTAAATAAAAAAGGGTCACGATTATTATAATCGTGACCCTTTTTTATATTAAATTTGTTGTTAAACAAGCAAAAAATATTGTTAAATTGCTTTTATACTTTTTACATATCTTAGTCTTTAAGATTATATTTATCGAGTTGTTAATCGAGGCTCTACAGAAACATACATTGTGCCACATTTCACATCATTAGTTATATAATTATAATCTGTATAGCTAGGGCCACTACTTCCACCACGTGGTGGCCTAGTAGAGCCTGTGTTTTCGGCAGGGACTTGTTCTTTCTTTAAGATTATGGGGTCACCAAAAATTAACGTTCCAACTCCTATATCATCTGATCCTTTAGAAGTTTTGAGTACATAAGTGTGAGTACTGGTAGTTTGTTGGGTAGATCCGAATTTATAACCAACTTTGACATTTTCTCCAAAAGTAAAATTATATTCGAAATTTGTAGCGAAGGTTGATTGAGTTGACTCTGTTCTTGTATCTTCTTCTTGTGTAGATAGATCATATTCAGTTACGATAAATTTCCATCCAGAACCATAGTTTTCTAAATCCCAGGCAACTATAGGCTCATTTACATAAAATGTTTTAGGTGTTAATCCATCATAATAATAGTAGCTATTAGCGGCATAATTATTTCCCCCTGGCCTAGGAGAAGGATCAGCTTTTCTGAATTTAAAATCATATAAGTCTGATCCTTTAACATTCATTATAATGTTTTTTTCAGATCCAATTCCGTTTCTTGCATTTAATAATACAGAAATCCGAATATCGAAATAACCATCTGTCCAGGCAGGTATTGTACCTGGTCTTTCAGGTCTTCCAATGTTTTTTTCATAAACTGCAGGTTCATCCGGACTATCTTGTATTCTACTAATAAAATCGTCTGTCATTCTAATTGCAACAATATGTTCTTGAACTTTATTATTGAATCTACCTTTATTAATACCTGCATTAGGATTAAGACCATAATAAATGTAATCTCTCTGCCAATCTAGATTATTATTAAATGCTTCAATAATGAGAGGGTCTAGTGGCTTCGTACCGATATTTGCTATTGTTCCATCAGAAAATACTCTTGTAGGATCAATTCTGCTGGTTTTATTTAAGCTCATTTCTAAATTGTTCTTTAAAGTGTTTGACGGTGATTTTTTTAAGCCATTAAAAGCTTCACTGGAAAAGCTAAACTTTAAATTTTTCTTGGTAAGAAATTTAGTTGATGGTAAATTTTCATTTTTTAATAATCTTGACGAATTAGGAGCTATATCAACGTTGTTTACCGATACATTTATCCGTTCATTTTCTTTAACTACAACTACTGGGAATCCAGGAATTAGTCCAGACGGAACTTTTTCCCTTTCTCCTTTAGAGTTATATAAATAAATATCACCATGGTTGGTTACAGGTTCCACTGCTACCTGTGGGATTTCCGTATTTACGTTCCAACTTTTTGGAGAGAAATTTACAACCTCCGGTACCATAATTGTTAATGTAGGTAAGGTATTAATTGCATCCTCCAATTCTGATTTTGATACTGCATTTTCAGACAATATCTGATGAAACGTTTTTCCCGGAATAATTTGTTCGTCTTTAACCATTTGAAAAAGAACATCGTTATCCCTATCAAATTGCTTTAGAGCTTCATTTTTAATAAATAATCTTAAATCAGGTTCTTTTTCTAATGCACTAGCTAAAGCTTTTGAAAAAACAGTTTTAGAATCCTGTTTTTCATTAGTTGAAGGAATTGGGGGTAGACTTTCTTGTTTGATTTCTTTCTTGCATGATAGTAGGAGTGCAAGAATAGCTAAATAATAGATTTTGTTTTTCATATTAGATTTTTAATTTAACTACAATGATAGTTAAATTCTAATATGTATTTTTAATTAGATATTAAATGTTAAAAATTATATCACTTTTGTATTATAAAAGGCAATTTTTTGTATGATTATTTTGTTTAAAAGAATAAAAAGCCATGAAAATTTTCAGTTTCATGGCTTTTTAATTTCATGGCTTTTTAGAATCTTACCCCAAATGTTAAGAATACATTGTTTCTATTGCTTTTAACTTCTGCAAGAGGTTCAGTTCCATCGTTTAATTCATAAGGACTAGAATAGAAATTATTTTTGTAATTCTGATACGCTACATCGAAGTAATAATTATCTATACGATATCCAATACCGCCTGTGTAATATTGGCCTTGAAAAAATTTATTATCGCCATCTTTAACACCATTTCCATTTACACCGTAACCCGCACGTAAACTTAATTCACTGCTAACTTTTACTTCTGCACCAACCCTATAGTTTACAGTTTCTTTATAATTATTTTTAATAAAAGCATTGTTTGCATTTATGATGGAAAGATCAGAGCCGTTAGAATCAGAAAAACGCATTGAAGAATAATCTACATAATCTACATCTGCGGATATTAATGCAGTACCTGCAATTACATAACTGATACCGGCAGAAGCTTTTAAAGGTGTACGCAGGTTGTAGGTAAATGAATAATATTGAGTAGGATTATTTGATTTACTTGGAGAAGTAGTGGCATTGCCAGCAGTGGTTGCCTGTAATGTTTCGCTGGTATTATCTTCAATATTCATCCAGGTTGGAGTCTGGAAATTCAAACCTATCCTTAACTCGCTTACCGGTCTGAAAATAGCACCCAATTTTAAATTAAAACCACCCCCTTTGGTTTCCTGATTTCTGAAATGAGTAAGATTGTAATTTTCGTTTCCGTTGTATGTTGGTATGGCGTCACCATCGTTATAAGAATTCAAAATTCCTGATTCGGTAAATGTAGCATCGCTAATGTATTTTACATTTACAAAACTCGCGGTTGCACCAATGTATACTTTATTCCCGAAATTAAGAGCACCTGCAACGTTAAATTCGGAAGTAGAACCTAAACGGGCTTCATCCCAGTTCTGTTTAAAAGTAGCATTATTATATGGCTCGGCAGAAAATTGATTTGGATATGTAGGTGTGTTCTTATTTATAAGATTACTATAATAGGCATCACCGGCAATACTGTTATTGATACCATAGTTATTGGCCTGCTCGGCGTAAGAATCCCTGATAGAACTATTGGTATTTGTTCCATTATAACTGATGTTATTTAAAAAATCATTATTGCGGGTATAACTTAAACCAAAAACGCTACTTACTAATCCCTTATCTGTATCAGCACCTTTCATTTTGGCAGCTGGACTATAAAATACCACACCAATATTATTCAGGTTTAACTGACTTTTATTTGCTGAGGTATTGTTTCCTAAATAAGCACTGCCATTTGATACCGAATTAAATTCAGGTGTGATGCTAAATTCCGATTTGGTAAATAAACCTAAACCAGCAGGGTTGGCATTAATCGAACCGATATCGCCACCAACACCAATCTGGGCGCCGCCCATTCCTTTAAACCTTGCCGAGCTACCATAATTGGTTTGCGAGAAACGGAAGGCATCAGGTGCATAACTTTGGGCGTATGTTGTTCCCATAGCAGCTACTGTAGCTACTAGAGAAGCTAAGATGATTTTTTTCATTTGTGTGTTTAGATTTTAAAATTAACCTCTTCCTGCTCTTGATGGACGTGAACCACCACCGCCTCCGCCGCCATTAGAACCGCCTCCGCCGCCGTTTGATGGTGGTGGAGAATAACTTGGTCTGCTCTCGGTCCTTGTAGGCTGTTGAGGAGTATAGTTTTCATTTCTGGTAGGTCTGCTGCCTTGTGTACCTTGAGGTGCATAACCATCATTCCTGGTAGGTCTTCCGCTTTGATTACCTTGGTTTTGAGTATATCCACCCTGGTTTCTTGCTGGTCTGCCTGCATTATTGTTTGGTGCATAAGATATTCCGTTTGGATTGCTTACACCAGATCTGCTTGGTCTGCCAACATTTCCTCCGTTACCGTTTCCATATCTTGGTACGCCTCTGTCATCACTTCCTGGCCTAGGTCTGTAACTTCCTCTGTTGGTATAAACGCCACCACCATAGTAGCCACCGCCAATACCCCAGCCACCGCCGTAGTATCCGCCGCCACCCCAACCATAACGGTCGTAGTAAGAGTTAGGTCCCCATGAGTTCCAGCCGTAAGGATTATTCCATCCGTAACCATAGTTGCCATAATAAAAAGGGTTATTCCAAATGCTTCCGTAGCCATAACCGCCACCGAATCCACCGCCCCAGCCACCTAAGCCGTAACCGTTGCCCCAACCTAAACCAATACCTAAATAATTGGATGATCCGTAGCTGCTGCCGTAGTAATAATTATCGAAATAGGGATCATAATACCCTTGGAAGCTATAACCATTGTAAAAACGGTTGATCCTTGATGAATAATCCATGTCGTAATAAGGATTACTGGTGCCATAATATTCATCATATTCTTCCTGACCCTGGGCCTGATATTGCTGGCCCTGTCGGTTCTGAGGTTGAGGTGCCATTTCCACCTCTCTGGCTTTCGCCACAGAATTATAAACATCATCAGCAGGCTTGGTTTGAGCCAGTTTTGATGTAGTGCATGAAGCCACCAACCCAGCAGCAGCAATCATAACAATGGGTAAAAATTTAATTGGTTTCATTGTGTTTATATTTAGTTGTGTGTGTTCACGAATATTGATAAACAGGTTTCAAAAGTAATTAATTCTTAACTATTTACTTAGTCTAAAAACGTTAAATTATAATTGATATTAATTCTTAATCGTTTGTAGGCATAAATTTATAAATTTGCTATCGAATTTTACACTTTTTAACACACAAATTACGTTCCAAATACATAACATGAGCAAAGAAATTACAAGTAGAGAAGCCGATTATTCCCAATGGTATAATGATATCGTGATTAAAGCAGATTTAGCAGAACATTCAGCAGTACGTGGTTGTATGGTTATAAAGCCCAACGGCTATGCTATTTGGGAAAAAATGCAGGCTGTTTTAGATAAAATGTTTAAGGATACAGGCCATCAAAATGCCTATTTTCCTTTATTCATCCCAAAGTCATTTTTCTCTAAGGAAGCTTCTCACGTTGAGGGCTTTGCGACAGAATGTGCCGTTGTAACACATTATCGTTTAAAAAATGACGGTAACGGGAATATTGTAGTTGATGAAACTGCCAAACTGGAAGAGGAATTGATCGTTCGCCCAACTTCTGAAACCATTATCTGGAATACTTATAAAGGATGGATCCAATCATACCGTGATTTGCCAATATTGATCAATCAATGGGCCAATGTGGTGAGATGGGAGATGCGTACCAGGTTATTTTTGCGTACCGCAGAATTCTTATGGCAAGAAGGTCATACTGCCCATGCTACTGCTGAGGAGGCCATTGAGGAAACAGAACGCATGTTGCACATTTATGCCGATTTTGCAGAAAACTGGTTGGCAGTACCTGTAGTAAGAGGGCGTAAATCTCCTAACGAGAGATTTGCAGGTGCTTTGGATACTTATTGTATTGAAGCATTGATGCAGGATGGTAAGGCTTTGCAGGCGGGTACTTCGCACTTTTTAGGTCAGAATTTTGCAAAAGCTTTTGACGTTAAATTTACAGGTAAAGATGGTAAGTTAGATCACGTATGGGCAAGCTCATGGGGTGTTTCTACACGTTTAATGGGTGCTTTAATTATGGCACATAGTGATGATTCCGGATTGATTATACCACCAAAACTTGCTCCAATACAAGTGGTAATTGTTCCGATTTATAAAGGTGATGAAGATCTGGCCAGAATTTCTTCTTATGTAAACGAATTAACCATGCGCTTAAAAGGTTTAGGCGTTTCGGTGAAATACGATGACAGGGATACGCAACGTCCTGGGTTTAAATTTGCCGATTACGAGTTAAAAGGTGTGCCGATCCGTATTGCAATAGGTGGCCGCGATCTGGAGAATAAAACTGTAGAAGTTGCCCGTAGGGATACTAAATTAAAGCAGACCGTACCTCAGGAAGGATTGGATATTTACATCGTAAAATTATTGGAAGATATTCAGCAAAGCATGTTCAACAAAGCATTGGCTTACCGCGATGAACACATTACGGAAGCAAATTCTTACGAGGAGTTTAAGGAGCTGTTGGATACAAAAGCTGGTTTTATTGCTGCACACTGGGACGGAACACCAGAAACAGAACAAAAAATTAAAGAGGAAACAAAAGCAACAATCCGTTGTATTCCTTTAGATAATAAACTGGAAGATGGTGTTTGTATTTATTCAGGCAAACCATCTATTCAGAGAGTATTGTTCGCAAGAGCTTATTAGTTAGATGTGAGAGGGGAGATTTGAGATTTGAGACGAGATCTAATCTCATGTCTCACATCTCATGTCTCAAATCTGATGTCTATTGTCTCACATCTCAAATTAAAAAAAAATGAAATTCGCAACTAAAGCCATACATGCAGGCCAGGAGCCTGATCCAACAACAGGTGCTGTAATGACACCGATATATCAAACCTCTACTTATTGGCAAAAATCTCCCGGAGACAATAAGGGATATGAATATTCGAGGGGAACCAACCCAACGCGTAAAGCTTTGGAAGATTGTTTAGCAGCTTTAGAAAATGCTAAATACGGTCTGGCTTTTTCGAGTGGGATGGGCGCTACGGATGCGGTGCTGAAATTATTGCAACCGGGCGATGAAGTAATTACCGGGAATGACCTTTATGGTGGTTCTTACCGTATTTTTACTAAAATCTATACTAAATACGGAATCAAATTTCATTTTCTGGACCTTTCTAAGCCAGAGAATATGCTGCCGTATATTAATGATAAAACGAAATTGGTATGGATTGAAACACCAACCAATCCAACCATGCAGATTATCGATATTGAAGGGGTAGCAAAAATCACCAAAGAGAAAAATTTAATCCTTACGGTTGATAATACTTTTGCATCGCCATACCTGCAAAATCCGATCGATTTAGGGGCTGATATTGTAATGCATTCAGTAACCAAATATATTGGCGGTCACTCTGATGTGGTAATGGGCGCTTTGGTAACCAATGATGAGCAGTTGTATAAAGACCTTTGGTTTATTTACAATGCCTGTGGCGCAACGCCAGGTCCGCAGGATGCTTTTTTGGTTTTGAGGGGAATTAAAACCCTTCATTTAAGAATGAAAGCACATTGCGAAAACGGAGAACGGATTGCGCACTATTTAAAAACACATCCAAAAGTTGATAAAATCTATTGGCCGGGTTTTGAAGATCATCCTAATCATGACATTGCTAAAAAGCAGATGCGTGGCTTTGGAGGTATGATTTCGATTACTTTGAAAGGTGCTGACCTGGAAGAAACGTTCAGAATCTCCTCTAATTTTAAAGTATTTACCCTTGCCGAATCTTTAGGTGGGGTAGAATCATTGATCAATCACCCGGCTACCATGACACATGGCTCTATTCCGAAAGAGGAGAGAGAAAAGGTTGGTGTTACTGATAATTTACTTCGTTTAAGTGTTGGGGTAGAAGATATCGACGATCTTTTGGAAGATCTCGAAAGGGCATTAGCATAAAATTTCAACCGGGCATTATGATTAGCATTTGCCCGGTTTATTATTTTTTTGTAAAGCCTGTTCTATTCTAGAGTTAATGTTTGTCCGGCTTTACACTAAATCTTTTTTGTTGAAGTACCTGCTTCATTAAAATCTGCAAACAAAAAAGGATACCGTTTCAATCCGGTTTAGGTGGCTAATGTTGTGCTGCTATTTTCGTTTAAATAATTACTTATATGCAATTTCTGGAGCTGAAAAATTTTCTTGATAGCAAAGTTGAACAGTATAATCAACCTAATTTTATAGCAAACGATCCGGTTTGTATTCCGCATCTTTTTGAGAAAAAACAGGATATTGAAATTTCAGGTTTTTTTGCCGCGGTTTTGGCCTGGGGACAGCGGAAAACCATTATCAATAAGTGTAGGGAGCTGCTTAACCGGATGGATAATGCACCGCACGATTTTGTGCTCAACCATAGTGATGATGATTTAAAGCGTTTGCTGAGTTTTAAACACCGCACCTTTAACGATACAGATCTGCTCTATTTTATCTCGTTTTTTAAACATCATTATCAAAACTTTGATAGCCTGGAGCAGGCGTTTATTCCTCAACAAGATATTTATAGCACAGAATACCTGGAAGTTTCTTCAACAACGCGAAGTGTAGAAGTTTCTTCTGAAGTTTGTTATACTGCTGACCTTCATTTTACAATAGAGCAGGCACTGAACCATTTCAGGGCCTATTTTTTCTCGCTGGAAGATTTTCCACACCGTACCAGAAAACATATCTCTTCACCAAAGCAGAAATCAACCTGCAAGCGTTTAAATATGTTTTTGCGCTGGATGGTCAGGGCTGATGACAATGGCGTTGATTTTGGAATCTGGGATACCCTTAAGCCAAAAGAGCTGATCTGCCCCTGCGATGTACATGTAGACCGCGTAGGAAGGCTATTGGGATTGATTACCCGGAAACAGACCGATTGGTTAACAGCAGTTGAGTTAACTGAAAATTTAAAGCAGTTTGATCCCGAAGATCCTGTGAAATACGATTTTGCGTTGTTTGGCTTAGGTGTTGAAAAGGTATTTTAGGGGTATATAAAATTGATTAAGGTCAAAAAAAATTCTTTTTTCAATTCTAATCTTCTTATACTTACCTAGTAATTCTACTGTTTTCAGTATAATTACAGTCTATCCCAATCGTTATCTCTATGCTTGCAGTTAATTTATCTGATGAAGATAGGTGGAAAAAATACAATAACTTTTCTCCTCTAGTCTCGATTTTTAAAAAATTTCATCCACTTAATGCTGAAATCGAAAAACGCATTAACCAGCATACATTTCCGGTCAGTTATAAAAAAAATAAATACCTGGTCTCCCCGGTCGACCGTAATAAATTCCTTTTTTTAATTGTAAAAGGAGTAGTAAGGGGGTTTGTTAAAGATGGAAAGTCAGAAATTACCACCTGGATAGCCAAAGAGAACGAGGTGATTGGTACTATACGTAATCTGTGGGTAGAAGGTGATTCGGAAGAGTATCTTCAGGCTTTAGAAGATGTAGATTTAATTGCTATACCACATGTGTTATCGGAGTTTTTATACGAAAACTTTGCAGAGGCCAATATTGTGGGCAGAAAGATGATGGAGCTCTATTACCGTTCTGCCGAAGAACGCGCCTACCTTTGCCGCATTTCGTCGGCAGAGAAAAGGTATAAGCGTTTTCTGGTTTCTTTTCCAGGTTTAATCAACAGGGTTTCGTTAAAATATATCGCCTCATTTTTAGCCATCAGGTTAGAAACATTGAGCAGAATCAGGGCTAAAATTTAGCAGCCTGCGAATCACCTATTTTTCTTATTCTTCTCCAATAAAAAGGGGTTAAAATGGCAGATCATTTTAACCCCTTTTTTGTCTCCAATTTTTTAGCTTTTCTATTTGACTGTATGATAAATAAGTCAAGTTGTTATATAGTTGTTGATTATTGTCAAAAAATCATCCGGGCTAACGGTAGTCGGATATGTAGGTGTAGGAAGTCAATTTCTTTTTTTGTTTACTTTGTATTATTGGAAAGACAGTTTTTGACAATTTAAGTACAGAAAATGCTATTCTTTTTAGCCCTTTTTGCTACTTGTAAGAGTGTGAAAAATAACATACTTTTGCCGCCCTCAAAAACAACGTTTTTTTATAGTGTCTATCTCTTCAAAAGTGTTTTATAATCAGCGTGTATGCGCTGATTTTGCTGCATTCCCTAAAGAGAAATTTTTATAAACAAACAAGCTTTTTAGGAAGATTTTGTGCTCATCGGATGAGACCAATTTTAAGCAGTAATAACCCTATTATCCCAATGGGCAGAATGAATAAACTTATACAACGCTTTTTTAATGATTTTCAGCAGAAAACCTGGTTTAAATTCATGGTTTTATCTGTGTTTTTGCTTATCTCTGTCTCGTCTGTTACTGCACAAACCTACAAAACGCATTATATCGCCCCTGCGCCTTGGCAATACTTTACTGTTGCTAACGAATTAATTGTTTCAACGGTAAGTACAACGCCAATTTCTGTCACTGTAAAAAAGAGCGATGGGAGCTTAATTACAACATTGAACAATGTTGTGGCAGGTAGTCCGGCAAAATACCGCTTTGCAGGTGCGGTTACCAGTTTTCCATACTTAAACCTAAATACCAATATTAATGCGGCTGGGCTTATTGTAGAAGGAACATCAGCAATCAGTGTAAATATCAGGAACGTAGCATCGGATCAAAGCAATGATGACTATATCAAAGGGAACTCTTCATTGTTCAGTTTTGGCGATGCAGCGATAGGTAATAAATTCAGAGTAGGGTATTACCGGAATGGAGAAATTTATACAAGCAACAACCCCAATTATAGTACCAGGCAGCATAATGTGATTTACAGTGTTATGGCTATTGAAAATAATACAGTGGTGAGCATTAATGGTGTAGCTACTACCACATTAAATGCCGGCCAAAGTTATTTGTTTAATGCCAACATGGGGTCATTGGTGGAAACATCAGGGCCAGCAGTAATGAACACCAGTGCTCAATTTGATGCTCCAACTTACACTACTGAATGTTATGATAGTGCGAGTAATCCTGTGCCGCCTATAACGTCATTGGGGAATGAATACGTAGTAGTTAGGGGAGCTGGAAACAACATTGCAGAGCAAACCACAGTAATTGCGTCGGAAGCGAATACATCTATTACCGTTTACAATTTTAATACGGCAGGTGTTTTACAGAGCACCAATACCTATAATTTAGTTGCTGCCGGTAGTTTTGTTACTTTTCCGAATGGAATCGCCGGAGCTGGAAATATCAATGGACAAGACGGACAGGTATATTCTGCAAGCCGCATTGTAGCCAATAAAAATGTGGTGGCTTATTCAGGTACCGCACAAAAATGTGAAGTAGATGTGGCAACACTTGCTCCAATCTCCTCCTGCGGCGGATCGAAAAGAGTAGAGACGGTTAAATTTCGTGACTTAAACGAAACTAAGAATCTACCTTATTTCTCTTATATCATTTTACAAGATCCTACTGCGCCGGTTTTACTGTCAACAGATAATGGTTATACCAATAAAAATATCGAAACTATTGCTGGAGTTGGAATCAGAAGACAAATGGGATCGACCGGGCAATATATCATTGATTTTGATGACACAGAAATAGGCACACCAAATGTAATTACTTTAACCAGTACTGCCAGGTTAACGGTTAATATGGTTCAGCAGGGTGGGGGATTCTCGATGTCGAATTTTCTTTCGCCTTTTCCAGAAAAAGCGTTGAAACCGACTTTTACGCAAAGCGATTGTGCTTCGGCATTGTTAACTGCGGATCCTGCTAGTGTTGCTCCATTTCAATGGTATTTAGATGGAACAGCCATCTCTGGTGCTACCAGTAACACCTATGTAGCACCAGTTTCGGGAACATATACGGTTACATCGAAATTAGATTGCGGAATGAGTGCGCAATCTTTGCCCATTACTGTTGCCTTATGTAATGTTGACTTAATTGCAGGTAAAACCGTTAGCGATTCTTCGCCCGGTATCGGAACAACGGTTGCTTTCACGGTAACGGTTAAAAATTCGAATGTTGCTTCAGGAACGGTTACTGGTACTGGTAATGCAATTGGAGTTTCAGCAGCAGATTTATTGCCTGCAGGATATACTTACGTTTCAAGTACATCCAGTACCGGAACTTCATATAATCCTTCTACCGGACTATGGTCGATAGGATCGATGGCAGCTGGTGAAACAAAAACATTAACCATCAACTCAAAGGTTGTTTCATCAAGCGCCACAAATGCCTATAAAAACACGGCAACAGTTACTGGGCCACAGAATGATCCGGTTTTAAGCAATAATACAGCTTCAGTAAGCGTAACTCCATCTGCAATATCTTTATTTAGTGGCAATGATGCTCAGGTGGTTTGCGCAGGAAGTGCGATAACCGACATTGTTTATCAGATGCCTGCTTCTGCAACTGCTGGTAGCGCAAAAGTTGATAATTTGCCATTGGGGGTTAGTTATACCTTTGATTCATCTACAAAAAGATTGACTATATCTGGAACAACCACTGCCTTGTTGTTTTCTAACACTGTTTATACTTATACGGTTAAATCCGGGTCAGTTACAACCGAAGGTAATATAACGGTTATGGCTACCTTAAGTGCCCCTTCCTTTACACGTGGTTCCTCTTCATCCAGGTGTCAGGGAGCCGGAGTAGACAACTATAGCGCTACGGCAACAAACAGCAACTCGATCACTTACAGTTTATCTCCTTCAAATGCAGGGGTAATCAATTCTTCAACGGGTGATGTAACCTGGTCGGCCAATTATAATGGTACTGCTACAATCACGTCTACAGCAGTTAATACATGTTCTACTAAAACCGCAAACCATACGGTAACGGTTACCTCAACAGGAATTATTACGGGATCTGCAACTCAATGCTCAGGATCTAACGGAACGTTAACATTAACGGGCGCTCCTGCTACAGTAGTACGTTGGGAATCATCAACAGATAATGGCATTAGCTGGGGAGCAATTTCAAATACCACCAAAACTTTAAATTATACCAACATTGGTATTACCACTATTTACAGGGCAATTGTTTCAGGTGGTAGCTGTACTAATGCAATTTCGGGTACTGCAACGGTTACGGTAACACCGCGTCCGGTAATTGCCGATCAAACTTATTATATCTGTAAAACAGGTAGTTTTACTTTTGCACCGGTTGATGTTCCTAATGGAACAACTTATACATGGTCTGCTCCTGTACTTTCATCAACAGATATTACAGGTGGAACATCGGGCAGTGCACAGCTTTCGGTAAATCAAACTTTAACCAATTCGGGTACATCCTTGCAAACTGCAACTTATACGGTTACACCAACATACGCATCGTGCAGTGGAAATCCTTTTAAGATTACAGTATATGTTGTGCCAACGCTTTCTGTTTCTGCAACGGGACAAACGATCTGTTCGGCAGCTGCATTTAGTGTTACACCAGTTAGCAATGTAAACGGCACGAATTACACATGGACTGCAGCGTTGACCAATGGAACTGCAACAGGCTTTTCAAATCAATCAACAGCAGTTGCCGGACCAATTTCGCAAACACTTTCAAATACTTCAGGTGCTGATGCAACTGTAAGGTATACGGTAACACCTGTTTATAATGGATGTACTGGTGCAACATTTACTTTCGATATTATTGTAAGAACTGCTACACCTGCACCAACCGCAAGCAACCAGACTTTCTGCGAAATTTCGAATGCTACTGTTGCCAATTTAGCTGCAACCGGAACTGCGGTTAAATGGTATACCCAGTCTACTGGCGGAACTGCTTTAACTTCGACAACTGCTTTGGCCAATGGAACTTATTATGCGAGTCAGACAGTTAACGGTTGTGAAAGTGCAAGCCGCGCTTCGGTTACGGTAAGCATTACCGCTACGCCTGCACCAACGGCTAGCAATCAAACTTTCTGTGAAATTTCGAATGCGACAGTTGCCAGTTTATCGTCAACTGGAACTGCAGTTAAATGGTATACCCAGTCTACTGGTGGAACTGCTTTAACTTCGACTACTGCTTTGGCCAATGCAACTTATTACGCCAGTCAAACGGTGAATGGTTGTGAAAGTGCAAGCCGCGCTTCGGTCATAGTGACGATTTATCAAAGTCCTAAAGGATTTAATGATACAAAAACTTTGGATTGTACGGGAACTTTAAGTTACAATATCCAAACTGAGAATATCAATAGCACAGCTAATGGTGGCAATTCTGTTCCTTCGTCGTTTACCTGGACGATAAGTTCGAATGCGAATGTAACCGGAGCAGCCAGCGGATCTGGAAACACGATCAATCAGACTTTAGTAAATGCAAGCAATAGTTTACAAACTATAATTTATGCGATAACCCCTAAAGCTACGGTTACCGGAGCCTGCGTTGGTAATCCATTTACCATCACCGTAAATGTACCGGTATGTTCGTCTATATCGATCACAAAAACGGCAAATTTAACAGCTGTCAACCAAGCTGGAAATGTAATTAATTATACCATTACGGTTGCAAACACAGGAAATGCCAATCAAAATAATGTAGTGCTTAATGATGCTTTACTGGGAGGCAATCTAAACAATCCCGTTAAAACCGGAAATACGGATAATATTTTAGAAAAAGGAGAGGTTTGGACTTATGCCGGATCATATACCGTTTTACAGTCAGACTTAAACAATAATGGTAAGCCAACCAATAATTCAGGCAAAATAAGTAATACTGCAAGTGTTACCACCACTGAACTGCCAACAGCAAAAACAGCGGTAGCCGATGTTAATATTGTTTTGAATCCTGCTGTTACTTTAGTAAAAACAGGCACGTTGAACATCAATGGTAATACGATCAGTTATTTGTTTACGGTTAAAAACACAGGTAATGTTACCTTAAGTAATCTTGCCGTAACAGATAGCAAAGTTACCGGTGCAATTACTTTGGGTACTACAACCTTAGCACCGGGAGCAAGCACTACAGCAACGGCATCTTATACGATCTCTGCGGTAGAAAAAGCTGCCGGAACGGTTAGCAATACCGCTACCGTTAATGGTAAAAATCCATCGAATGGCACTGTTTCTGATGTTTCGGGTACAACGGAAAGCAACGACAACCCAACGGTAACTAATACCGGTGTTTATGCGGTTGATGACGCAGGTACCTTGAGTGCTGTAACCGGTGGTGTTGCGGTGAACAATGTGCTGGTTAACGATAAGGTTAACGGTAATCAGGCTACTTTGACCAATATTACGATTAGTCAGATTTCGAGTACAAATCCGAATATTTCCATTGATCCAGCTACCGGAAAAGTTAATGTGCTTCCTGGTACTCCTGTTGGTGATTATACTTTGGTTTATCAGATCGAAGATAAGGCGAACCCAGGAAATGTAAAACAGGCAACGGTTACAGTTCACTTAACTACAGGCGCAATATTGGCTAAAGACGATACCGGTTCAGCCAATTCGGTAACTGGTGGAACTGCAGTAGCAGATGTTTTAGCGAATGATACTTTTAATGGTGGAACGCAAGCTACTTTAGATGACGTAAACATTACCAATGGAACGAACGATAGCAATGGCAAGGTAACTTTAGATCCTGCTACTGGAGCGGTAAGTGTTGCCGCCAATACCCCGGCAGGTGTTTACACTTTAACCTATATCATCACTGATGAATTGGATGCTAGTAAAACTTCTACCGCTACGGTAAAAGTAACGGTTGCTTCAGGAGCGATTTTAGCGAAAGACGATACCGGTTCAGCCAATTCGATAACTGGTGGAACTGCAGTCGCGAATGTTTTGGCTAACGATAACTATAACGGAATAGCAACTGCTCCAACTTTAGCTAACGTAACCATTACCAACGGAACGAATGATAGCAATGGCAAGGTAATTTTAGATCCTGCTACAGGTGCAGTAACTGTTGCCGCCAATACTCCGGCAGGTGTTTACACTTTAACTTATACCATCACCGATAAATTAGATCCGAGCAAAACTTCAACCGCTACGGTAAAAGTAACTATTGCTTCGGGTGCGATTTTAGCAAAAGACGATGCTGGTTCAGCGAATGCTGTAACAGGCGGAACTGCAGTTGCGAATGTTTTGGCTAACGATAACTATAACGGAACAGCAACTGCTCCAACTTTAGCTAACGTAACCATTACCAATGGGACGAACGATAGCAATGGCAAGGTAACACTTGATCCATTAACCGGTAAAGTGAGCGTTGCCGCAAATACCCCTGCAGCAGTTTACACTTTAACTTATACCATCACCGATAAATTAGATCTGAGCAAAACTTCTACCGCAACGGTAAAAGTAACGGTTGCTTCGGGTGCGATTTTAGCAAAAGACGATGCTGGTTCAGCGAATGCTGTAACTGGTGGAACAAACATCATCGATGTACTGGCGAACGATACCTACAACGGCGGAACGCAGGCAAGCTTAGCCAATGTTACGATTAGCAATGGTGCCAATGACAGCAATGGCAAAGTGACGCTTGATCCTGCTACTGGTAAAGTGAGCGTTGCAGCAAACACCCCTGCAGCAGTTTATACTTTAACTTATACCATCACCGATAAATTAGATCCGAGCAAAACTTCAACCGCAACGGTAAAAGTAACGGTTGCTTCGGGGGCTATTTTGGCAAAAGACGATGCTGGTTCAGCTAATGCTGTAACAGGCGGAGCAAACATCATCGATGTACTGGCCAACGATACTTACAATGGTGGAATACAAGCTACTTTGGCAAATGTTACTATTACCAACGGAACGAACGATAGCAATGGCAAGATAACACTTGATCCATTAACCGGTAAAGTGAGCGTTGCAGCGAATACCCCTGCAGCTGTTTACACTTTAACTTATACCATCACCGATAAATTAGATCCGAGCAAAACTTCAACCGCTACGGTAAAAGTAACGGTTGCTTCGGGTGCGATTTTAGCAAAAGACGATACTGGTTCAGCCAATTCAGTAACCGGTGGAACTGCAGTAGCAGATGTTTTAGCGAATGATACTTTTAACGGTGGAACGCAAGCTACTTTGGCAAATGTTAACATTACCAATGGAACGAACGATAGCAATGGCAAGGTAACTTTAGATCCTGCTACTGGAGCGGTAAGTGTTGCCGCCAATACCCCGGCAGGTGTTTACACTTTAACCTATATCATCACTGATAAATTGGATGCTAGTAAAACTTCTACCGCTACGGTAAAAGTAACGGTTGCTTCAGGAGCGATTTTAGCGAAAGACGATACTGGTTCAGCGAACTCGGTAACAGGCGGAGCAAACATCATCGATGTACTAACAAACGATACCTATAATGGCGGAACTCAGGCTACTTTGGCCAACGTTACCATCGCCAATGGTACCAACGACAGCAATGGCAAAGTGACTCTTGATCCTGCTACTGGTAAAGTAACTGTTGCCGCCAATACTCCGGCAGGTGTTTACACTTTAACTTATACCATCACCGATAAATTAGATCCGAGCAAAACTTCAACCGCTACGGTAAAAGTAACTATTGCTTCGGGTGCGATTTTAGCAAAAGACGATGCTGGTTCAGCGAATGCTGTAACCGGCGGAGCAAACATCATCGATGTACTTGCCAACGATACTTATAACGGTGGAACGCAGGCTTCTTTGGCAAATGTTACGATCACCAATGGTACCAACGACAGCAATGGCAAAGTGACTCTTGATCCTGCTACTGGTAAAGTAACTGTTGCCGCCAATACTCCGGCAGGTGTTTACACTTTAACTTATACCATCACCGATAAATTAGATCCAAGCAAAACTTCTACCGCTACTATTAAGGTAACCGTTGCTTCGGGAGCTATTTTGGCTAAAGACGATACCGGTTCAGCCAATTCGGTAACTGGTGGAACTGCAGTAGCAGATGTTTTAGCAAACGATACCTATAACGGCGGAACTCAGGCTACTTTGGCCAACGTTACCATCACCAATGGTACGAATGATAGCAATGGCAAGGTAACACTTGATCCATTAACCGGTAAAGTAAGCGTTGCCGCGAATACCCCGGCTGGTATTTACACTTTAACTTATACCATCACCGATAAACTGGATGCGTCTAAGACTTCTACCGTAATGGTAAAAGTAACGGTAGCTTCGGGAGCTTTATTAGCTAAGGATGATTCTGGAAATGTTAATGGCCTGGTAGGAGGGTTAGCTGTTGCGAATGTACTCGCTAATGATACTTATAATGGAACTACCATCGCTCCAACTTTAAATGATGTCAATCTTTCACAAGTTTCTACCTCAAACCCTAATGTTAAGTTAAATATTGCAACGGGCCAGGTAGATGTAGCACCTAACACTCCTGCAGGAGTATATACGTTGATCTATGAAATTTCGGATAAATTAGATGCGGGCCAGACCAAAACGGCTACCGTTACTGTAACTGTTGGTGCTCCTGCAATGGTTGCCACAAACGATTCAGGAAATGCAAACGGCTATACCGGTGGAACAGCTGTTGAAAACGTATTATTAAACGATACTTACAACAGTAACACGGCTACCTTGAACGAAGTTAAATTAAGTCAGGTTTCAACTACCAATCCTAATGTTACTTTAGATGTAACTACCGGAAAAGTGAATGTTGCGCCGAATACTCCGGCTGGTACCTATACTCTGGTTTACCAGATCGAAGATAAACTGAACCCTGGCCAGACCAAAACGGCAACTGTAACTGTAACCGTTTCAGCACCAGTAATGGTTGCTACAGCCGATTCAGGAAATGCAAACGGTTATACCGGTGGAACAGCAGTTGAAAATGTATTGTTGAACGATACCTACAACGGCAACCCGGCTACTTTAAATGAAGTTAAATTAAGTCAGGTTTCAACCACTAATCCTAACGTTACTTTAGAAGTGACCACCGGAAAAGTGAACGTTGCGCCAAACACTCCGGCTGGTACCTATACTCTGGTTTACCAGATCGAAGATAAACTGAACCCTGGTCAGACCCAAACGGCTACCGTTACCGTAACTGTTGTTGCTCCTACTTTGGTCGCTACAGCCGATTTAGGAAATGCAAACGGCTATACCGGTGGAACTGCTGTAGAAAATGTATTGTTGAACGATACCTACAACGGTAACCCCGCTACTTTAAAAGAGGTTAAACTAAGCCAGGTTTCAACTACAAATCCTAATGTTACTTTAGATGTAACCACCGGAAAAGTGAATGTTGCACCTAACACTCCGGCTGGTACCTATACTTTGGTTTACCAGATCGAAGATAAACTGAACCCTGGTCAGACGAAGACTGCTTCTGTAACTGTAACTGTTGGTGCTCCTTCAATAGTTGCTACAAACGATTCAGGAAATGCAAACGGCTATACCGGTGGAACTGCGGTAGAGAATGTACTGGTTAACGATACTTATAACGGCAACCCCGCTACATTAAATGAAGTAAAACTAAGCCAGGTTTCAACCACCAACCCTAATGTTAATTTAGATGTAACCACCGGAAAAGTGAATGTTGCACTGAACACGCAGGCTGGTACCTATACTTTGGTTTACCAGATCGAAGATAAACTGAACCCAGGTCAAACCAAAACAGCTACTGTTACTGTAACTGTTGGTGCTCCTGCTTTGGTCGCTACAGCCGATTCAGGAAATGCAAACGGTTATACCGGTGGAACAGCTGTAGAAAATGTATTGTTGAATGATACTTATAATGGCAACCCGGCTACCTTGAACGAGGTTAAATTAAGCCAGGTTTCAACCACTAATCCTAACGTTACTTTAGAAGTGACCACCGGAAAAGTGAACGTTGCGCCAAATACTCCTGCGGGCATTTATACTTTGGTTTACCAGGTCGAAGATAAACTGAACCCGGGTCAGACCAAAATAGCTACTGTTACTGTAACTGTTGGTGCTCCTGCTTTGGTCGCTACAGCCGATTCAGGAAATGCAAACGGTTATACCGGGGGAACAGCAGTGGAGAATGTATTGTTGAACGATACCTACAACGGCAACCCGGCCACTTTGAACGAGGTTAAATTAAGCCAGGTTTCAACTACCAATCCTAATGTTACTTTAGATGTAGCCACCGGAAAAGTGAACGTTGCGCCAAATACCCCTGCGGGCGTTTACACTTTGGTTTACCAGATCGAAGATAAACTGAACCCTGGTCAGACCAAAACGGCTACCGTTACTGTAACTGTTGGCGCTCCTGCTTTGGTCGCTACAGCCGATTTAGGAAATGCAAACGGTTATACCGGTGGAACTGCTGTAGAAAATGTATTAACAAATGACACCTACAACGGCAACCCAGCTACTTTAAATGAAGTTAAATTAAGTCAGGTTTCAACCACTAATCCTAACGTCACTTTAGACGTAACCACCGGAAAAGTGAACGTTGCGCCGAACACTCCGGCTGGTACCTATACTCTGGTTTACCAAATCGAAGATAAACTGAACCCTGGTCAGACCAAAACAGCCACCGTAACCATCACCGTTTCTGCACCAGCCATGGTTGCCACAAATGATTCGGGAAATGCAAACGGCTATACCAGTGGAACAGCAGTAGAAAATGTATTGTTGAACGATACTTACAACGGCAACCCAGCCACTTTAAACGAGGTTAAATTAAGCCAGGTTTCAACCACTAACCCTAATGTTACTTTAGACGTAACCACCGGAAAAGTTAATGTTGCTCCAAATACTCCTGCTGGTACCTATACTCTGGTTTACCAGATCGAAGACAAACTGAACCCTGGTCAGACTAAAACGGCTACCGTTACTGTAACTGTTGGCGCTCCTGCAATGATTGCTACAGCCGATTCAGGTAATGCAAACGGTTACACAGGTGGGACAGCTGTAGAAAACGTATTGTTGAATGATACTTACAACGGCAACCCAGCCACTTTGAACGAGGTTAAATTAAGCCAGGTTTCAACCACTAATCCAAATGTTACTTTAGATGTAACTACCGGAAAAGTGAACGTTGCGCCAAATACTCCGGCTGGTACCTATACTTTGGTTTACCAGATAGAAGATAAACTGAACCCTGGTCAGACCAAAACGACTACCGTTACTGTAACTGTTTCAGCACCAACAATGGTTGCTACAGCCGATTCAGGAAATGCAAACGGCTATACCGGTGGAACTGCTGTAGAAAATGTATTAACAAACGATACCTACAACGGCAACCCGGCCACTTTGAACGAGGTTAAATTAAGCCAGGTTTCAACTACCAATCCTAACGTTACTTTAGATGTAACTACCGGAAAAGTGAACGTGGCGCCAAATACCCCTGCGGGCATTTACACTCTGGTTTACCAGATCGAAGATAAACTGAACCCAGGTCAGACTAAAACGGCAACGGTAGCTGTAACTGTTGGCGCTCCTGCAATGATTGCTACAGCCGATTCAGGAAATGCAAATGGCTATACTGGTGGAACCGCTGTAGGAAATGTATTGTTGAACGATACTTACAACGGTAACCCGGCTACCTTGAACGAAGTAAAACTAAGCCAGGTTTCAACTACCAATCCTAACCTTACTTTAGATGTAACCACCGGAAAAGTGAACGTTGCGCCAAATACCCCTGCGGGCATTTACACTCTGGTTTACCAGATCGAAGATAAACTGAACCCTGGTCAGACCAAAACGGCTACTGTTACTGTAACTGTTGGTGCTCCTGCGCTGGTTGCTACAGCCGATTCAGGAAATGCAAACGGCTATACCGGTGGAACAGCTGTTGAAAATGTATTGTTGAACGATACTTACAATGGTAATCCAGCCACTTTAAACGAGGTTAAATTAAGCCAGGTTTCAACTACTAATCTTAATGTTACTTTAGATGTAACTACCGGAAAAGTGAACGTTGCGCCGAATACACCGGCAGGAACTTATACTCTGGTTTACCAGATCGAAGATAAACTGAACCCTGGTCAGACTAAAACGGCTACCGTTACTGTAACTGTTGTTGCTCCTGCAATGGTTGCTACAGCCGATTCAGGAAATGCAAACGGTTATACTGGTGGAACAGCTGTTGAAAATGTATTGCTGAACGATACCTATAATGGTAATCCAGCCACTTTGAACGAGATTAAATTAAGCCAGGTTTCAACCACTAATCCTAACGTTACTTTAGACGTAACCACTGGAAAAGTGAACGTTGCGCCGAATACACCGGCAGGAACTTACGAAGTAGTTTACCAGATCGAAGATAAACTGAACCCTGGTCAGACTAAAACGGCTACCGTTACTGTAACTGTTTATGCTCCTGCTTTGGTCGCTACAGCCGATTCAGGAAATGCAAACGGCTATACCGGTGGAACAGCAGTGGAGAATGTATTAACAAACGATACTTATAACGGCAACCCGGCTACCTTGAACGAAGTAAAACTAAGCCAGGTTTCAACCACTAATCCTAACGTTACTTTAGATGTAACCACCGGAAAAGTGAACGTTTCTCCAAACACTCCTGCAGGTACCTATACTCTGGTTTACCAGATGGAAGATAAACTGAACCCAGGTCAGACAAAGAATGCTACCGTTACTGTAACTGTTGGTGCTCCTGCGCTGGTTGCTACAGCCGATTCAGGAAATGCAAACGGCTATACCGGTGGAACAGCAGTTGAAAATGTATTGTTGAACGATACCTACAATGGCAACCCTGCTACTTTGAACGAGGTTAAATTAAGCCAGGTTTCAACTACTAACCCTAACGTAACCTTAGATGTAACCACCGGAAAAGTGAACGTTGCGCCAAATACCCCTGCGGGCATTTACACTTTGGTTTACCAGATCGAAGATAAACTGAACCCTGGTCAGACGAAGAATGCTACCGTTACTGTAACCGTTTCGGCGCCAGTAGTGTTTGCCACAAGTGATTCAGGAAATGCAAATGGCTATACCGGTGGAACCGCTGTAGAAAATGTATTGTTGAACGATACCTACAATGGTAATCCAGCCACTTTAAACGAGGTTAAATTAAGCCAGATTTCAACCACCAATCCTAATGTTACTTTAGATGTAACTACCGGAAAAGTGAACGTTGCGCCAAATACCCCTGCGGGCGTATACACTTTGGTTTACCAGATCGAAGATAAACTGAACCCAGGTCAGACGAAAAATGCTACCGTTACTGTAACCGTTGGTGCTCCTGCAATGGTTGCCACAAACGATTCAGGAAATGCAAACGGTTATACCGGTGGAACAGCAGTGGAGAATGTATTAACAAACGATACTTATAACGGCAACCCGGCCACTTTGAACGAAGTTAAATTAAGTCAGGTTTCAACTACTAATCCAAATGTTATTTTAGATGTAATCACCGGAAAAGTGAATGTTGCACCGAACACGCAGGCTGGTACCTATACTTTGGTTTACCAGATGAAAGATAAACTAAACCCTGGTCAGACTAAAACGGCTACCGTTACTGTAACTGTTGGTGCTCCTGCGCTGGTTGCTACAGCCGATTCAGGAAATGCAAACGGTTATGCCGGTGGAACAGCTGTTGAAAACGTATTATTAAACGATACTTATAACGGCAACCCGGCTACTTTAAATGAAGTAAAATTAAGCCAGGTTTCAACTACCAATCCTAATGTTACCTTAGATGTAACCACTGGAAAAGTGAATGTTGCACCAAATACCCCTGCGGGCATTTACACTTTGGTTTACCAGATCGAAGACAAACTGAACCCAGGTCAGACGAAGAATGCTACCGTTACTGTAACTGTTGGTGCTCCTGCAATGATTGCTACAGCCGATTCAGGAAATGCAAACGGTTATACCGGTGGAATAGCTTTTGAAAACGTATTATTAAACGATACCTATAACGGTAATCCAGCCACTTTGAACGAGGTTAAATTAAGCCAGGTTTCAACTACCAATCCTAATGTTACTTTAGATGTAGCCACCGGAAAAGTGAACGTTGCACCGAATACTCCGGCAGGAACTTACGAAGTAGTTTACCAGATCGAAGATAAACTAAACCCTGGTCAGACGAAGAATGCTACCGTTACTGTAACTGTTGGTGCTCCTGCAATGGTTGCCACAAACGATTCAGGAAATGCAAACGGCTATACCGGTGGAACAGCTGTTGAAAACGTATTATTAAACGATACCTATAATGGTAATCCAGCCACTTTGAACGAGGTCAAATTAAGTCAGGTATCAACTACCAATCCTAACGTTACTTTAGATGTAACCACCGGAGAAGTGAACGTTGCGCCGAACACTCCGGCTGGTACCTATACTCTGGTTTACCAGATCGAAGATAAACTGAACCCTGGCCAGACCAAAACAGCCACCTTAACCATCACCGTTTCTGCACCAGCCATGGTTGCCACAAATGATTCGGGAAATGCAAACGGCTATACCGGTGGAACAGCAGTGGAGAATGTATTAACAAACGATACTTATAATGGTAATTCAGCCACTTTAAACGAAGTTAAACTAAGCCAGGTTTCAACTACCAATCCTAATGTTACTTTAGATGTAATTACCGGAAAAGTGAATGTTGCACCGAACACACAGGCTGGAACTTATACCTTGGTTTACCAAATCGAAGACAAACTGAACCCAGGTCAGACGAAGAATGCTACTATAACTGTAACCGTTTCAGCACCAGCGATGGTTGCCACAAACGATTCAGGAAATGCAAACGGTTATACCGGTGGAACAGCAGTGGAGAATGTATTAACAAACGATACTTATAACGGCAACCCGGCTACTTTAAATGAAGTAAAACTAAGCCAGGTTTCAACTACTAACCCTAACGTAACCTTAGATGTAACCACCGGAAAAGTGAATGTTGCACCTAACACTCCGGCTGGTACCTATATTTTGGTTTACCAGATCGAAGATAAACTGAACCCAGGTCAGACGAAGAATGCTACCGTTACCGTAACGGTTGGAACCAGTACAATTTTAGCTCAAGATGATGCCGGAACCGCGAACGGATTTACCGGAGGCGTGGCCATCGAGAATATTTTGCTTAACGATACCTATAATAATAACTCAAAAGCAAATACAACAATTATTGCAATCAGTCAGATTTCCACTTCAAATGCAAATGTGACCTTGGATTTAGCAACCGGAAAAGTAAATGTTGCTGCGGGTACACTTCCAGGAGTATATACCTTATCGTACCAGATAACCGATAAATTAGATCCGGGCAAATCTTCAACTGCGGTAGTAACGGTAACCATCCCTAACTGGATAGCAGATCTTCAGATCAGCAAAACGGCAAATGTTACCGGCGTTGAAAGTAATGGAACAATCAGCTATACCATTAATATTAAGAATAATGGACCAGCTACCCTATTAAGTGGTCAGGTTATTGGTTTGACCGAAAACCTTCCTTCCAGACTGGAAAATATCACCTATAATGCCATTGGAGGAACATATAGTTCAACAGTAAATACCTTTACCCTGGCTGCAGACTTAACTGTTGGTAAACAGGTGAGTTTAACCGTAAACGGTCGTATTGCAGCTGGTTTTACAGGTTCGGGTTTAACCAATAGTGTTGCATTAACACCAGCTCAGGGAACAACCGATCCTGAAAGCGGAAATAACCAGTCAACCATTACCACGCCATTGTTAAAGGGAAAAGTTGCCTTGATTAAAACAGGAATTTTAAGTGCAGATGGTAATAACATCACTTATTCTTTCAAAGTTACAAACGTTGGTGATGTAGAACTAAACAACATTATATTAACGGATGCCAAACTGGGCTTAAACAAAACTTTCCCTAACGCATTAGCAGTAGGGGCAAGCTTTACCTATAGTCAGGTTTATATTTTAACCCAGGGCGATAAAGATGCTGCCTTTGTGACCAATACGGCTTCTGTAAGTGCTAAAACACCTGTTGGAAACGCGATTACAGATGTTTCGGGAACAGATTATTCGAATGATAATCCTACCGAAACCCCGATCTCAGGTAGCCCGAAATTTACTTTCACCAAAGTAGCCAGTGCTGTCGGAACAAAAGTTGGCGAATCAATCAGTTATACCTTTACTTTAACCAATGCAGGAAAGGTTACACTTAATAATTTAAGTATAACGGATGCTGCTGTAGATGCCGGTTCGATCAGTCCTGCAAATATTTCAACTTTAGCCCCTGATGCCAGCGTAACGATCACCGCAAAACATACATTAACTCAAAATGATGTGAATCAGGGATCATTTACGAACCAGGCTTCAGTAAAAGTGACCGATAATAAAGGTAATATCATTAATCAGGTATCTGATGATCCTTCAACTCCGGCGCTAAATGATCCAACCGTAACCAAATTAACGCCAACACCAGGTTTTACTTTAACCAAATCGGCCACAAACACAGCAAATAAAGCCGGCGATATCGTTAATTACAGTATCGTATTTAAAAATACAGGTAATGTAACCCTAACGGATATCGCTTTAGTTGATGCCAATGCAGATGCAGGAAGTTTAACGCCATCAAATATTACTTCGGTATTGCCAGGTGCTACGGTGAGTATTACGGCTAAACATACTGTAAAACAAAGTGATGTTAATGCTGGAGGTTTTAGCAACCAGGTAAGTGCAACGGTAAAAGATCCTAAAGGAAATACAATTACAAAAGTATCTGATGATCCGTCAACACCTGCTGCAGACGATGCAACTTTTACCAAAATTATTCCTGATCCATCTGTAAGGTTTACCAAAATGGTTGCCAACAGTGCGGGTATTGTAAAAACCATTGAGTACAGCATCCAGGTAACCAATACCGGAAATATTACCTTAACCGATATCGTGGTAACCGATCCGGGAGCAGATGCAGGCAGTATTACCCCATCAGTAATTAGTAAATTGGAGCCTGCCGAAACGGCTATGATTTTGGCCAGACACACACTGGTTCAGTCGGAAATTGATTACGGTAAGTTTGTAAATCAGGCCAGTTTAGTAGCGAAATTTGCCAGCGTTGGTAAATTGAACAAACTTTCTGATGATCCAAGAACCCCGGTCTTAGACGATCCTACCGTATTCCTGATCAAAGAAGCGCCAGGTTTAACTTTAGTTAAAACAGGTGTATTAAGTGCCGATGGAAATTCGGTAACCTATACTTTTATTGCAAAAAATACCGGTAATGTTACGTTGACCAATTTCAGTTTGGTTGATCCGAAAATTTCATCGGCGATTACCTTTGCACCTTCAAGTATAGCACCTGATGAAACTGCCACAGCCACTGCGGTGTATACCATAAGTCAGGCAGAGAAAAATGCGAGTTCAGTACGGAATACTGCTACTTTAACTGCAACTAGTCCTGCTGGAACTTCAGTTACTGATGTTTCCGGAACAGAAGAAGACAATGATTATCCAACCATTTTAGAGTTGCCTCAAATTGTAAGTGCTAAAACCGTTGCCGATGCCAATAACAATGGCAGGGCAGAAGCCAGCGAAGTATTAACCTACACAATTACGGTTAAAAACAATGGTAATACCGCACGTACCGGGGTAAAAATTGCCGATCCGATTCCTGCAAATACCACTTATGTAAGTGCAAGTGCCAATAATGGAGGTGTACTGGTTGGTAATGCCCTCAACTGGAATAATTTAACCATTCCGGCCAACGGACAGGTGGTGGTTAATTTTAAGGTAACCGTTAATGCAACGCTACCATCAGGTACTTTGGCCATCAACAATAGTGCTACGGTTACCGATCCTGCAAATGCATCAACGCCTTTAAATCCGGCAGTTTCAATTCCTACTGAAGGAGCCCTGGAAGGCAGCAAATCAGTAGCTGATAACAAAGGGAATAAAGATGGCAAAGCGCAGGCCAACGAAATTTTAACCTACTCGTTGACGGTTAAGAATACAGGTGGATCTGCATTGAACGGCGTAACCATTACCGACGAACTTCCGGCAGGATTAACTTATGTGCCAGGTTCGGTTTCTGGTTATGGTACCGTGATGGGCAACAGCTTAAAATGGACCATTAACATGCAGGCCAATTCGAGCACGGTATTAACACTGGACGCCAAAGTTGCACCAGATGTAAACAGTTACAATACCATTAGAAACGTAGCCGTTATGACTGCTCCAAACGGAAAAACCTTAAATCCGGAAGCCATCATCAATGTAGATCAATCTGCCGATTTAATGGTGACCAAAGAGCTGTTAACCAAAGGAGATATTAAAACAGGATCGGATGTAATGTACAAGATTACAGTGACCAATAAAGGTCCGAACAGGGCAACAGGGGTTACTGTTAACGATCGTCTTTCTACCATTATCGATGCGCCGAAAGAAATTACGGTTACCATCGGTGCCACTACCTATTCTACTACAACAAGAGATTTGGTATGGCTGGTTGGAAGTTTGGATTTAAACCAGAGTGCAAGCTTGACCTTTAAATCAAGAACATTGGCTTCAGGTGTGTTAAATAATTCAGCAACGGTAAAAGCAGATCAGCCGGATCCGGTGAGCAACAATAACCTGGTACTTGCCGATGCGGCGACCATTTCGGGTGATGACCTGTTGATCCCGAACCTGTTTACACCAAATGGTGATGGTATAAATGATACTTTCGAAATCAACGGCCTTTCTGAGTTTGCAGAAAACGAGCTAACCATTATTAACCGTTGGGGAAATGAAGTGTTCCGTACCAAAGCTTACAAAAACAACTGGACAGGAGAGGGGCTGAACGAGGGTACTTATTACTACCTGCTTCGCGCCAGAAAAGGTGGAAGTAATGAATGGAAGGTTTATAAAGGCTATATCACCCTAATCAGGGCGTTTAAAAATTAATGAGCGGAGATATGATGAAGAAATTATTAGGCTTAATAGCAGGAGCGTTGCTATTGCTTTCGCAGCCGGTAGCGGCACAACAAGATGCCCAGTACAGTCAGTACATGTTCAATGGGATCTATATCAATCCGGCTTATGCGGGTTATAAAGAGGTGCTTAATGTGCACAGCTTTTACCGTAGCCAGTGGACAGGTATTACCGGCGCGCCAAGGAGCATGTCGCTGGCCGTAGATGCCATTGCCAACAGCGGTAATGTAGGGCTTGCACTGCAGGTGGCCAGCGATAAACTGGGTGCACAAACCAACCTGAGCATTTATGGCAACTATGCTTACCGCATCAGGATGAACGACGATGGTAGTTCAAGGTTAGCTTTAGGTTTAGGGGTAGGCATGGTGCAACTGGGGATTGACGGATCGATGTTGAACCCGAACAATCCGGAACCCAACCAACCGGTAGGCGTACAGAGTACCATTGTACCTGATGCCAGGGCAGGGGTTTACTTTGCCAATGATAAATATTATGCAGGTTTCTCTGTCGACAACCTGATTGCTACTTATATCAATATCGACCGTTATGCCTTTATCCCACAGCCAAAACCACATTATTATTTAACCGCCGGGGCTTTATTTCCACTTAACGAAAATTTTCAGGTCAAACCTTCGTTCCTGTTAAAAGACGATCGTGGTGGCCCGACCAGTTTGGATGTAAATGCCTTTTTATTGATCAAGGATTTCCTTTGGGTAGGCGGTTCGTACCGGACGGGAGTAAAGTTGTATGATAAAAGCTATTTGCAGCGTGATCTTACTCCGCGAAATTCTGCAGTCGCTGCCATACAGATTTTTCCTTCGGAGAAAATCAGGATTGGTTACGGATACGACTTCTCCGTTGGTCCGTTGCAGGGTTATAGCGGTGGCACACATGAGATCTCTTTATCTTATTCGTTCATTAAACCGAACATCAGGTTGGCAACCCCCAGGGTGTTTTAAACAAAATTTTTTGATTGTGTATAATAATATTTACACATTTGGGCGAAAAATTTACTACAATTGCGTACAAAAAAATAACTTTTTACTAACTTGCAGAATATTCTTATAAATAATGAAAACAAAAAATGCCGTAAGTACTTTTACAGTGCTCATCGCTGATGATCATGAAATCATCCGTCGTGGTTTAAAGGGTTTAATATCAGACTTTTGGCCTGGTGTTGAAATCATCCATGCATCCACTTTGGAGCAGGCGCTTATCGAAACAGAAAAAGCGCCAAGCTTAATTATTATTGACGTTAATTTACCTGGTGGCAACAACCTTAAGGTAATTGATCAGTTAAAATTAGTTCAGCCAAATGCTAAAATCCTTGTATTTTCATCTTTAAATGAGAATATCTATGCAGTTCCTTATCTGAAATCTGGTGCATCAGGTTATCTGACCAAAAATGCAGAAGAATCAGAAATTGTAACCGCTATTACTACCATTTTAGCTGGCAGCCGCTACTCGAGCAGAAATGTGAAAGAAAATATGTTCAATAGCATATTGGGTAATGATGCAGATAATCCTTTTACCAAACTTTCGGGCAGAGAATTAGAAGTTGCAGAATTATTAACCAAAGGTATTGGCGTATTGGAAATCTCCAATCAGCTTAACCTTCAGATGGGTACTGTAAGTACATATAAACTTAGACTTTTTCAGAAACTGAAAATAAAAAGTATTATAGAACTTGCTGAAAAGATGAGTATCTACGAAAGATAAAAAGAGTATTTTACTCTTTTTATCTTTTCTAAGCCTTTTTATCCTTATTAACGGTGCCGGCGCCTGCCATTCCTGATTCGTTCGGGGTTGATCCAGCTTGGCCAAATTTGTCTGATGCACCCTTTCCATTTTGGTCAAATGATGCCTTTTCTTTCGAACTCCCCTTGGTTTTATTCTCGTTTCCTTTATTTTTCGTTTCCATATTAATCAGTATTGATATTTATATAACAGCCTAAAGCACCTAAAGTTTTATGTTGGGCAGAATGTATTTGTTCCGACTGGAAACTTTTTTGCCTATTTCACCCAATTTCACTCATGCTTTCAGACTTTATTGAAAGATATTTAACTATTCAATAAATAGATGCGATTAAAATCGTATGGGAAAATTCTTCCTGATGATTAAGCTTTAGATAGCTAATCAAAATGACAAAAATATTATATAGCTATTGGTTGTGGTCAATTGTTTGATCTAAATCAAACATATTTGATTTAGAGGATTTTAGAAAACTCTTCTTAAATGCAATAATGACATATTTTTTTTGACAAATGTCAAATATTGTGTTTTTTGTAGTTTTTATACTACGTTTATAAGTACTTAAGTAAAAAGGATGATACTGAATAATATATCTTTGTCGCCAGAAATGAACAGAATGAATAATGTGTAGTGAAATATTTACATTTTGTTCATTTTTTTAAAACCATAGGTTTTGAAATTACGTATGTGGTTCTAAAACCTACAAATAGCTATTAATGGTTGCATTATCCCCAATGAGGCAACCGCTCTATCATCCCTTGTATGAATAAAAATTTACTCTCTTCGTGTATCCCTGCACGAAATTTTTCTTGGACCAATACTTATTTAACGAATTTTTTCGGTAAATGTTTTTCGTTCACTCTTTTTCTTGCCATTTCACTTCTTTTTACGAACATTAAGTCGGCCTTTGCCGATGGAAGTAAGGATTTGTACCCGAGTGGAGTTGCTGGTAACAGGGCATTTTTAATATCAAATATTAATACGGCTCAATCTGCAACTAGTTGGCCATTCAAAACCTTAGGTACGCATTATGTTTATGTTAAAGTTGGTGAAATAATTGCTTTAGGTTCTAGCGCACAAGGATATGTAGGAGGTACAATCATAGTAACTAGGCCAGATGGAACCCAGTTTACATCAGGCACTTCTACAACAACCGGAAGAATTACCAACAGGACTCAAGAACTTGCCGGACCACTTCCAGCAACAAATGGGTATTCACCATTTTATGTTACAGCTGCGAATACAACATTAGAAGGCGTTTATAGAGTTGATTTCATTCCTCCTGCAGGAAGCGCTAATACTGCTACAATTGATGGAAGAACAGATATATTGGCTAACGATAATTGGTCTCAAGGAACAGATAACGCTACGAGTTCAATTGCTGCTTGGGATATTTCTGTATTTAGCGGAACTACACTGAAACCTGGTCGTGCGTATGCAAATGTTTTAAATCTTGGATTGCATACTGCTCAAACAAATGGAAGTTCTAATAATTTTCAATCAACAAAAGGCTATTACGGGATTAATTATGTTTTAACCAAGGATGGCCGTGCTTACAAAGTACAGAATAATGGAAATGTTGGCGTTGGTTTTACTTTTTTCGTAAATAATAAGGGAGTATATGATCCTGCCACGTTTAATTCGACTTATAAAAGTTTAAATTCTACAACTTCAATCTCCTCTCAAATTCAGGATCCGAGGTTAAATGATAACGGCACGAACGTTACGCACAAGATGTTTTATACAGTTCCATCTTCTGATCTGCCAACCACTTCAATGCCAGTTCGTTTAACGGATATAAATAATCCTACCGGCGCTGGTACATCAACTACAACTTGGGTGAAAAATACGCCTGTTAATCCTGTAGTGTCAAATACTTTGCTGACAGGTGCTGAGGGTACTCCAAATAAAGCTGGTCAAAAAGGAGGAACCATTTCTTTCACCGCTAGTACAGCAGGGTCTTACCGCATTACTATACCAGTTTCAAATGGTACGAACAGGATTTTAACAGGTAGCGCTGTTCAGGGAAATAATTCAGTTATCTGGGATGGTAAAGATGGTAACGGAAATGTGCTTGCTGCTGGAACAACCATTAGTACTATCCGTGTAAAACTTTTTTCTGCGGAGGTTCATTTTCCATTTATTGACATGGAAATCAATCCTCAGGGAATTATCATTGAATTGACTCAAAATAATACTAATTATACAATCAACTCGGCATCAACTGATGAAACGGTGTACAGTAATAAAGTTTACTGGGATGATAGCCCGATTACATTTGCAGGAACAACAACCACAGAAAAGTCATCGCCAACAACTAATATCGACGGTATAAATAGTACAACACCATCTTCGGCCACACCAAATGGTCATAAATGGGGGAGTTATTTGGCTTCAGGAACTGGTAGCACAGCTACAGGAACGGGAAGTAATAGTTTTGGTAATGATGTAACTATTGATACTTGGGCCTATATCGGAGGTACAGAAGTAGTACAACCTGTGAGTGTTAACGTAGCAGTTGCAGATTTAGCCGTTACTACATTGTCTACAGCTTCTACAGTAGTTAATGCAGGTAATCAGATTACTTATACGGTAGTTGTTGAAAATAAAAACAGCCCGAATGCTAATCCAGCCCTGAATAGTGTAAGTGCTGTTACTGGCGCTCCCTTTGCTTTTAACTTCCCTGCTGGGTTGACCGGTATTACAGTTACAAAAGTTATAAATGCAGGAACGATTACAGAAAGTTCGGCAACTACGGGAACAACTTCTTATAATTCCAAGTTGGACATGACCAGTGGTTCGAAGGTTACTTATACGATAACTGGAACTGTGGGGACCGCATTGGCAGGAACGATTATTCCAGTTAAGGCAACCATATTGCGGCCAGCTGATACCACAGACCCTGATGCGACTGATCCTGCAACAACTACAACTCCTACAAATCCTGATACCGAATGTGCAAACAATGGGGTGGGAGGAACGTGTAATAATATTTTAAATAATAGTGCAGTTTCGGTTAACAACTATGCAAGTATAGTAGCAACAACACCAAATGCTGCTGAAGGAAGTGCAACACCTGGAGTTTTTACGGTTAGTATTCAGAATGTTAATGCCAACCCTGTTACGGTAAATTATAATATCTCTGGATCTGCAGCCAATACAACAGACTACGCTACAATTTCTGGATCTGTTGTTATTCCTGCAGGTAGCACTTCTGCCACGATCAATATTTCTCCTGTGGACGATGTGATTTCTGAAGGAACTGAAAATGTTATATTGACATTAACTTCGGCCAATAATGGGGTCTTGATTACGCCAGTAACAGCTGATGCTACTGCCACTGTAAATATAGCTGATAATGATCCTTCGAGCTTAGCGATCAACAATGTAAGTGTTGCCGAGAATGTAAGTGGCGGCAACATGGTATTTACGGTGACTTTAACGGGCGCAATCCAAAATCAGGTAACTGTTAATTACGCTACAGCAAACGGTACTGCCATTGCCGGTTCAGATTATACCAATACTACGGGAACTTTAACCTTCCCGGCAAACTCGCCAACAGGCACAACCAGAACGATTACCGTTCCTATTTTGAACGATGCGATCAGTGAATCAACCGAGGCATTTACCGTTTTACTTTCTGGCATCAGTACAGGTCCGACTACTATAGCAACTTCGACCGGAACAGGCACCATTACAGATGATGATGCATCGAGCTTAGCGATCAACAACGTAAGTGTTGCCGAGAACGTAAGTGGCGGCAACATGGTATTTACGGTGACATTAACGGGCGCAATCCAAAATCAGGTAACTGTTAATTACGCTACAGCAAACGGTACTGCCATTGCCGGTTCAGATTATACCAATACCACAGGAACTTTAACTTTTCCGGCAAACTCTCCGACCGGCACAACCAGAACGATTACCGTTCCTATTTTGAACGATGCGATCAGTGAATCAACCGAGGCATTTACCGTTTTACTTTCTGGCATCAGTACAGGTCCGACTACTATAGCAACTTCGACCGGCACAGGCACCATTACCGATGATGATGCATCGAGCTTAGCGATCAACAACGTAAGTGTTGCCGAAAACGTAAGCGGCGGCAACATGGTATTTACGGTGACATTAACGGGCGCAATCCAAAATCAGGTAACTGTTAATTACGCTACAGCAAACGGTACTGCCATTGCCGGTTCAGATTATACCAATACCACAGGAACGCTAACCTTCCCGGCAAACTCGCCGACAGGCACAACCAGAACGATTACTGTTCCTATCTTGAATGATGCGATCAGTGAACCAACCGAGGCATTTACAGTTGTACTTTCTGGCATCAGTACAGGTCCGACTACTATAGCAACTTCTACGGGCACAGGCACCATTACCGATGATGATGCATCGAGCTTAGCGATCAACAACGTAAGTGTTGCCGAAAACGTAAGCGGCGGCAACATGGTATTTACGGTGACTTTGACTGGCGCTATCCAGGACCAGGTAACTGTTAATTACGCTACAGCAAACGGTACTGCCATTGCCGGTTCAGATTATACCAATACCACAGGAACGCTAACCTTCCCGGCAAACTCGCCGACAG